>WASV01132212.1_pt1 | contig 27204 bp, 26 predicted proteins | sample 5698531 | NCBI WGS metagenome assembly WASV01 (sample SAMN11175559, study PRJNA528189) | sponge metagenome | isolation source: marine sponge | host: Myxilla | place: Antarctica: Western Antarctic Peninsula, King George Island | collected 2013-01 | reverse complement strand
CGCCTGAGGGACTACTGGGGTGGGGTGTATCTAAGAACGATCACCCACCTTCCGGTTGCAGGTCTTGTGATGCTATATGACACGGAAATCCGGTTTTCAGCCTGAGCTGCCGGGCAAGAAGATATGTCATCCATTCCGGACCATGAAAAAGCAACCCCTGAAAACTGCTTCTGATTCTTTAGCGCTCCAGATTCACCTTCTGATATAATGGTCAATAAACCCTCGAAACCCCAAGCTTCTGATTTTTATGTTTGCAAAGAGATTTATAGACATCCCCCTTCTTATTTTCCTGCTCATATACATCTTGCAACCGATAATCGCCTTCGGTAATCCCTCGTTTGAAGGGGCTATAGAAACACAACTGTTACAAATCCAAAAGGATTCTAATACAAAACCCGACCTATTGGAAACCCTTCTAATGGTTTCAAAACACTGGAAACCTTCCCTGGATTTAGCTCCATTAAAAGAAGAAGTCGAAAAGCTGACCTTCATGGCCAGGCAAAAGCTGAAAGGACGGGATAAGCCAGAAGACATCATCCAAATACTACGAACCCTCATTCATGACACAAAGGGTTATGGCTATACCAATCAAGTCGACGAAAAGGGAGTCCCCATAAATCCCGAGGAACTTTTTCTTCATGGCCTGTTGAACACCGGTAAAGGTTATTGCATGAACCTTTCGCTTTTATATTTAATTCTCGGACAAAAACTCGAGCTCCCCCTGTTCGGAGTCGCACTGCCAAACCATTTTTTCGTTCGGTATGAGCATCAGGGAGCACAAGGAGTGCGGATCAATATAGAAACCACCGAGCGAGGAGTCTCCTATCCGGACAGCTTTTACCAGCAACGTTTTGGGGTGTCGATAAAAAACATCATGAAAAATCTGGATGGCCGAAAAACCCTGGGTGCTTATTTCTCAAATGTCGGAATGGTTTATTACCAGAATCAGAAACCAGAAAGAGCCGTGTTTTATCTGGGGTTATCCACCTCCATCAATCCCCAATCGATAGACGCACAAAATAACCTGGCAAATATTTATTCAGAATTAAAGAAACCTCATAAAGCCATCAAACATTATAATTTGGCCTTAAAAGCCGACCCTCATAACACTTCCACCTTGTTCAACCTTGGTCTGGTCTTTATGGAATCCGGAAAATCAACCAAATCGATCAACACCTTTCTGCAAGTCGTGCAAATAGACCCTGGGTTCAGTCCGGCTCATAAAATGCTGGCCAATCTTTATCTGCAAGACAAGCGGCTCACATCCGCCCTATTACACCTTAAGCTTCTTGCTCGGATTCAACCCGATAATTTACAGAACCATCTCAATATCGCTTCAACTTATGGAAGAATGGGACAACAGGCATTGGCCCTTGAAACACTCAAAAAAATTCAGCGCCAATTTTCAAACACTCCTGAAATTCATGAAGAACTTGCTGAAACCTATTACAGGATGGAAGATTTCCAACGGGCCATCGAGCAATACCGCTTTCTCATCGATCAGGACCAGACTGATCTGCGAAATTACATCCAACTGGGTTGGACTTATTACCGACTCGACGATCTGCCTATGGCTTCGGCATGGACGCTTCGCGGGATGAAGAAAAGTAAAGCGGATAACCGACTCAAAGCACTGGCGCAAATGAATCTGGGGTTTTATTCGCTGCTGCAAAAACAATACGACCAGGCAAGACAATGGTATGGAAAGGTTCTTTCGGAAAATCCTCCCGGAATCGCCCAAGGCATGATTCAGGACATTGATGAGGTCCCTGCCAGCCACTCTCATAGAACGGATTTACAGTTTTTCAAAGGATGGATCTATTTTAACTCCGGCCAGTCCAAAAAATCACAGACCAGCCTGCAAACTTATCTCCAAATGGAACAAAACGGTCCTTTCAGCGAAGAATCCAGAAATCTCTTAAAACAACTGGCTCCTGAAAGCGGCAGGATGAAAAAAATCGTAGACAGAAAAAGTTTGGTTGAACAGGAAGACAATATGGCCCTTGTTCCCTCAGGCTTCTCCATAATGGGCTCCAACAAAACTCTTGACGATGAGGCCCCCGAGCATAACGTTTATCTCGACCAATTCTGGATCGATAAATACGAAGTGTCGGCAGGGCAATTCGCTGAGTTTTTGAATGCGGTGGGCAATGTAAAAGGATATTATCTCGATAACAAATTTGGAACGCTGTTCTATGACGGTCGCTTCCACCCCAGGCAGGGTCTTGATAACTACCCTGTCAACAATGTCACATGGAACGCAGCGGACACGTATTGTAAATGGAAAGAAAAACGTCTGCCCACAGAAACCGAGTGGGAAAAGGCGGCTCGTGGCACCTTAGCCCAAACTTATCCATGGGGCAATTCCGCCCCTTCCGATACACGAGCCCGCTATTCCAAGAATTGGACAAAAGAAGAAAAACACAAAGTCATGGTGCCGGTACAGGCCTTGACAGAGGGTCAAAGTCCATACGGGTTGCATAACATGGCGGGAAACGTTAAAGAATGGGTAGACGACTGGTATGATCGCACGTATTATAGGGAACAATCGGAATACGCAAACCCCAGAGGACCCATTGGAGGGGAATTTAAGGTTATTCGTGGCGGATCGTGGCGGGATTTGGAAGGCTTTATCTATTCATCATTCCGCAATAATGGAAATCCCAAAAGCCGCATGGACGACTATGGATTTCGTTGCGCTAAAAATGCCGCTCCGGCCTCCTCAGAGAAAAAATTAACGAGCCTGGCAGCCCCCAAAAACAAAGGGTAGCCCTCCTCCTTATCTAAATGACATGATAGGTGCCATTGAAATACTAATTATTGCTTTGATATTCGGGATCATATACGGTCGCGATGCCATCGACAGAACGTTTCGCAAATCTGCCAACGAAGGGGTTGTGGAAAGTCTGACCGGCGACATCAAAGAATATTATAATGCCGATCCGAAACGAATGATCAAATTAAGTGCTTTGGTTATCGGTGCCTTCGTGTTTCTGGTCACCAGTGCTTACTGGGTCATCACCCGAACCGACTTCCTGAAAATGATCGGTCTCGATCAATAATTAAACCCGTTATCCCGCACATGGGTATAAGGGTTTCCCCCTTTGAGAGTTTTGCCCCCTACAATCTCGCCAACATAAAGAACATGGTCCCCGGACTGCATCGCCTGAGCCACTTCGCATTCCAGATAAGCCACTGCGTCACTTAGAATACGAATCCCCTCTAATCCTTTTTTGGTTTTCACACCCTTGAAAATATCTTCAGGAGGACGGCTGAAATGTTTCAAAAGAATCGTGTCGTCTTCAGGCAAAATATTTACAATAAAAGCCCCCGATGCTTCAACCAGAAGCCGGATCGGGCGCAAAGTCGCCAACGCAATGGTTACGGCAGGAGGATCGAACGAACATTGGTTCACCCAGCTTGCCAGAACAGCGTCTTCTTTTTCTTCACATTTAGCGGTGACCACATAAAGACCACTGGCAACTCGGCCCAATGCCTTGCCCACCTCTTTCTTGTTTTTCACAATATTCTCCCGTTTCCAATATTAAACAGAACACAAAGATAATAACATAATATTTTTCAAACAATGCCAGTTGGCAATCCTAAAAACCGGCAATGCAAAAAGTTCCATCTCAACTATAAGTCAAAATCCAGGAATCGCCATCCTTGATCAGGAAGACATCCGGTTTACCAGGTTTTTCGATACAGGTTTTTCGATACCGGAAAGGCGGAAGCAAATTCAGGAAGTTCGGGAAGTTTTGAAAGTTTTGAAAGTTTTGAAAGTTTTGAAAAACAACTTAAAACCCATCTGGATGAAACTCCGGTAAAAAATATCGAATCCCTTGAAAACGGCCAGGAATTGAGTATAGAAGGTTCCGTTAATCTGGCTTTCAATGAATTCAACAAATACCTCAAAGCCAAATAACCTCTCCCTCAAAAGAACAATTTCTTACAAATCTCCCTTAAACACTACAGACTCCTCAGGCGAGGATTATCTTGATCTTTTTCAGAGAGAACAGGATTTGATATCGGCCAGTCAATCCCGATATCCGGATCGTTCCAGATAATCCCTTTTTCTTTTTCTGCTGAATAGTATTCAGAAACTTTGTACAAAAACTCCGCCGTATCACTGAGCACACAAAACCCATGGGCAAAGCCTGCCGGAATGTAAAGCTGAAGATAGTTGGTGTCCGATAAAATAAAACCCTGCCATTTGCCAAAAGTGGCAGAGCTTTTTCTGATATCCACGACCACATCAAACACTTCACCTTTGACCACTCTGACCAGCTTGGCCTGTTCAGGGTCAGCCCGGTAATGGAGCCCTCTTAAAATATTTTTATTTGAGAAGGAGTGGTTATCCTGGACGAATTCTTCCTGGATTCCCAACGTACGGTATTTTTCCTTTTCATAACTCTCAAAAAACCATCCACGGGAATCAAGGTGAACAGTGGGCTCGATGAGCAAAACCCCTTCAATTTCGGTTTGGCGGACTTTCAAAGTTTCTCCTGTACAAAAAGTTACCCCTTGGCAGGGAGAGCTTTATATAACCCAGCCCAATTAAACCATTGCTCATTACCACCGGGCATTGCTCATTACCACCGGGCATTGCTCATTACCACTGGCATTACCCTGCACCTGGTCCAAGGATTGTATAACGCAATTCAGGACTTGGCAAACAACGTTGAAGATGTGAAATGCCTCTGTTAATATCAGGTTTTACCTTGAAACCTTTTAAGCAAAGTTTCTAATGAGAATAATACCAGCAGTAGATATAAAAGAAGGAAGGTGTGTGCGCCTTGCTCAGGGAAAAGCGGACCAGGAAACCGTCTACTCTAATGACCCTGTCTCGATGGCCGACCATTGGGATGAAGAAGGGGCGCAGACTATTCACGTTGTAGACCTCGATGGTGCCTTCGAGGGCTCACCCGTCAACGCTGAAATTGTAAAAAATATTATCTACAGCAGTTCTGTAGACATACAAGTCGGAGGAGGAATCCGAACTCTTGAAACTATCGAAACTTATGTTAAAGCTGGCGCATACCGGATTATTCTGGGCACCGTTGCTCAGAAGGAACCGGAGTTTGTAGAAGAAGCCTGCCGACGTTTCCCAAATAAAATCATTGTCGGTATTGATGCCAGGGACGGTTTAGTGGCTGTGAAAGGTTGGGTAGAAGTTTCAGACCAAAAAGCCACCGACCTCGCCCGGAAAATGGAGGGATATGGAATTGCCGGGTTTATCTTCACCGATATCAGCCGCGACGGCATGCTTCAGGGCCCTAACCTGGAAAGCATCAAAGAGTTTGCCGAGTCCGTGCAATTGCCCGTGATCGCATCGGGAGGAGTGAGCCGTCTGCAAGACATCACAAACCTGGCCAAGCTTGAGTCCTCGGGTGTTGAAGGCGTGATCATCGGCAAAGCCCTGTACGACAAAACCCTTTCCTTAAAGGAGGCTAGGGACGTTCTTCATGCTGGCTAAACGCATCATACCCTGCTTGGATGTCAAAAATGGTCGCGTGGTCAAGGGGGTTAACTTTGTCAATCTCCGCGATGCCGGCGACCCGGTTGAAATCGCTGCTGCCTACGAACTAGAAGGTGCCGACGAACTCACCTTTTTAGACATCACCGCTTCACACGAAAAACGCGATATTATTCTGGATGTGGTGGCCCGCACTGCTGAAAAGGTCTTCATGCCTTTGACGGTTGGCGGAGGTGTACGCACTCTGGATGATATTCGAAGTCTTTTGAAAGCCGGCACTGATAAAGTCGCCATCAACACTGCCGCCGTCAAGGACCCTGATTTCGTACAACGCGCAGCAAAACGTTTTGGGAGCCAGTGCATTGTTGTCGCCATTGATGCCAAAGAAGTACAATCTTCCAGGGCTCAACCTATACATCCCGAATGGGCTTTAGAGCATCCGGAACTTTTACTGGATCAACCCGGTTCAACTCCCGCCTGGGAAGTCTACACGCATGGAGGAAGAAACCCGACCGGAATTGATGTTCAAAGATGGGCCCAAAAAATGGACTCTTATGGAGCAGGAGAAATTTTACTCACCAGCATGGACCGCGATGGCACCAAAACCGGGTACGATATCGAACTCAACAGAACGGTTTCAGAATCGGTCACTATCCCCGTTATCGCCTCAGGAGGAGCGGGAACCCTTGAACACTTGTATGAAGGTATTGTAAAAGGAAAAGCCTCCGCCGTCCTGGCCGCTTCCATTTTTCACTTTAAAGAATTCACCATTCAGGAAACCAGGGCTTACCTGCAATCCAAAGGTGTGACGGTCAGACCCGGGCAACCTGCTTGACGCCACAGTGTTTTAACTCCAGGGTTTTGGATTTGCTGTCCAGAACTGCGGATGTCTCTAAAGGAAGAGTCCAGACCTCTTTGCCATGACCTATGGGACAGTGAGTCAAAATCGGGAATCCTGGTTTCGGGAAAAGATCTGCCAGAATATCTTCAATCGCCCCGTCACCACTACGTTGCGGACCACAGTTAACCATTTCCCCGAAAATTAACCCGCGCACTCCTTTAAACATCCCCGCATTTTTTAACTGCCACAGCATTCCATCAATCCGGTACAAAGGCTCGTTGACATCTTCTATCAATAAAATCCTGTTCCGGGTGTTAATTTCATAGGGAGTGTTTAATGAACGGCACAACAATGTCAAACAGCCCCCGGCAATTTTACCTTGAGCCACTCCTTTGGAAAATACCTTCGCCTTCGGAGAATGAAAAACCTTACCCCTGGCATCGCCGGTCAACAATGCCTTGAATTGTCGGCGTGACTTTTTCATTTCAGCCCTGCCAAAACTTCCGGCAACCATCGGGCCGTGAAACGCGACCAGTCCGCATTCTTGCACCAGAAAATGGAGAAGCAGGGTAATATCGCTGGACCCCACCACGACTTTTGCATGAGCTCTTATCTCATCAGGCTTAAGATGAGAGAGAATGCGATTAGTGCCATACCCTCCGCGGGCGCAAAAAATTGCCCGGACCTCGGGGTTCCTGAACATGTCCATGAGATCCTGGGCTCGATCCTTATCGGGGCCAGCCATGAAACGGGAACGGGCATAAACATGCCTGCCCAGCAAGGGCTTAAACCCCATGGTGCGGATCACTTCCAATCCGGTTTCCAACTGCCCCCTGTCCACTGGACCCGCTGGAGCCACCACACCGACAACATCTCCCTCTTTCAATGAGGGCGGCCGGATGAGGGAACGAATCGAATTCGACATTACAAGTTACCTTTGAAAGATTGCAATACCGGCTTTAAGGTTGAAATACCGGCTTTAATGAACCTTGCCGTTTGCTGAAAAATGATTTCTGTCACCGCTATCATTTATCATTCAAGCCGAAATGGGGCCTGCTAAGCCGAAATGGAGCCTGCCTGGTTTCCCGGTAAAAACCTGCGCCCGATTGAGGCCTGCCCCTCTTGGAGCATATCATTATTCGTTTAAAACAGGTGCCGGAAACTTCCGGGTTCATTAGCGAAAGCCTCCCTCGCCATATCCTGGTACAGAAAGGCAGCCAGACTCCAGTTTGCTTGCCCCCTGTAATTTTTCCAAGACAGGCAGTTACAAGCAGGCCCGCCTGGTCGAGCATTTTGTTCTGGGAACAACAACAGTTCTGGGAACAACAATAAATGTGAGCGGCGTTTTAAACCATGACCGGTCAAGCGCCGCAATCAAGCTAATTGTCGCAATCAAGATAATCGGTTAGACAGTATTTGAACTGTTTGTCAGGGTCAATCCAGATTTTAATTGCAAGCCATGAATACCCTGTGGTAATTTTCCCGTATACCAAATTTCCTGCATAATGGTTCACCTCAGGTTTTCTGCCATGATGGTTCACCTCAGGTTTTCTACTACACGAAAGCGTTAAAAGGTCCTCTGGAAAAATTGCCGTCATATGGAGAATCGGGATGATTGAGGTAGAGAATCTTACCAGATACTATGGGCCGAGAAAGGCCATCAACAATTTAACGTTTCAAATTGCACAAGGGGAAGTCGTTGGTTTTTTAGGCCCCAACGGGGCAGGTAAAAGCACGACCATGAACATCCTGTCATGCATTCTTCCTGCATCCAGCGGAACGGCCCGGATTCAGGGGTACGACACCTTTGAGCAATCTCTTGAAATCCGGAAAATAATCGGTTACCTGCCAGAGACTCCGCCTCTCTATCCGGACATGAGCGTTCACGATTACCTGGTGTTCGCGGCACAAGTCCGGGGACTTAGAGGCAAACAAACCGGGATCGCCGTAGAAAGAGTGATAGAAAAATGTGCCTTAACAGATGTCGGCCATCGTATCATCGGACGACTCTCGAAAGGGTATCAGCAACGCGTTGGATTGGCACAGGCCATGGTGCACGACCCTGACATTCTTATTCTCGACGAACCAACCATTGGCCTGGACCCCATTCAAATTATAGAAATCCGCAAACTGATTCAAGATTTGGCCTCTTCGCATACCATCATCCTCAGTTCACACATTCTTCCTGAAATCACACAAATATGCCAGAGAGTCGTCATCATCAATGAGGGGGAAATCGCGGCGGTGGATTCCCTGGAAGGTTTGACCGCCTCACTGAGAAAAAGTGAGCGTCTGTCCCTGACTATAAGAAATCAAGACGATGGAATAGAGGGAAAATTAAATTCTTTAAATCAGGTGCTTTCCGTTTTACCCGGTAAGAAAAACCAGTTTCTGGTTGAATGCGAATTAGACTCCAACCTTCAGGATGAATTCGCGCGTCTGGCGCTGGAAAACCAATGGGGCCTTGTTGAAATCACACCTATCCCCATGACTCTGGAAGATGTGTTCCTCAAACTGACTCTTGAAGAAAAGGATGTGAAGGCATGAGAAACGCATGGATCATTGCAAAGAGGGATCTGGGGTCCTTTTTCAACTCACCCGTTTTTTATGTGGTCACCACGGTATTTCTAATTCTGTACAGTTTTATGTTTTTTAATATCCTGAATTTTTTCAGCTTCCAGAGTTTGCAGGCAGGACAACTCCAGGCTATGGGAATGAACATAAACCTGAACGAAATGGTTGTTGAGCCCAGCCTCCAAAACATGTCGGTGATTCTACTGATGATCATCCCCGTTATCACCATGCGCAGCTTTGCTGATGAGAAAAAAATGAAAACTTTCCGCCTCCTGCTTTCTTCTCCGGTTCCCCTCAGGGAAATAGTTTTTGGGAAGTTCCTGGCCTGTATGATTGTGGTGACAGTGATGATTTTGATCTCTTCTTATTCTGTAGGCTCCCTGTTTCTACTCGGAGAACCCGATCTTGGCCCTATTGTTACAGGTTATTTAGGGATTTTATTGATGGCAGGTTGTTATGTGTCGGTGGGGATATTGGCTTCATCCTTAACAGACAATCAAATTGTCGCCGCTGTTTTGACCTTAGGATTCTCCCTGTTCATGTGGGTCATCGGCTGGGGAGCGCAGGCTGCAGGAGACACTACCGGGCAGATACTGCAGTTTCTTTCCATCATTGACCATTTGGATCGTTTCTTAAAAGGCATGGTCGATACCAGCGACCTGGTTTATTACCTTAGCTTTATCTTGCTCAGTCTTTTCCTATGCCACCGCGTGCTGGATTCCAGTCGATGGAGATGATGAAGACATGAAAAAACTTGCGCTCATAGCAGGATGGCTGGCACTGACAACAGGTTTTATCTCCCTGCTTTTATATATCGTCCTCCCCGACCTTAAAATTTTGTCGGCCTCACTGGCAGTCGTCTGCCTGATCAACACAGTATATTTCGGGATTGCTGAAGGCCCAAAATTAAAGCGAAGCCTGTCTTCTCGTTCTGCACTATACGGCGCGAACACCCTGGCCTTGACGGCTATATTCATGGGCATATTAATATTTGCGAACCTGCTTACCATCCGCCATAAACATCGTTTTGATTTTACGGAAGGAGGCTACTTCACCCTGGCACCTCAAACCAAAAAACTTGTCTCCAGTCTTCCGCGCGAGGTGAAGCTGACCGCTTTTTTTCAAACCGAATCTCCTGAAAAAATCGCTTTCACTAATTTAATTGCTGGATATCTCGAAGAGACCGATAAAATCAAACTGCAATATGTTGACCCGGATAAAAACCCGGCGGTGACCAACCAATATGGCGTTACCACTTATGGAACTGTTGCCCTGGAAAGCGGCACCAGGGAAACCAGAATTCAAAATGCCAGCGAGGAAAGCATTACCAATGCGCTATTAAAGGTAACTCGCGACGAACAAAAATTAATCTATTTTCTCGAAGGACACAACGAGAGCAAAATAAGCAACGATGATAACCTGGGCTACTCCACCGCTAAAAAGAATCTTGAGCAGGATGGGTTTATTGTAAAACCCCTACTCCTGCTAAAGTCAGGAGAAGTCCCAAAAGACGCTTCGGTACTGGTTATTCCCGGCCCCAAAAAACCGCTTCAGGATGAAGAAAAGGAAATTATTGAAAACTATTTGAACTCCGGAGGCGCAGTTTTCCTGCTTATTGATCCCAAGTCTTCATCCGGCATGGAAACTTTTCTCAAAAAATGGGGCATAGAACCTGGAGATAATGTTGTCATCGATCCCATGTCCAAGCTTTTCGGGGGCGATTTCGCGGCACCCGTGGTCAACCAATACACGGCTCATGAAATCACCAACAACTTTGCTCTGGCAACTATATTTCCGACTATAAGCTCGGTCCAGGAAGTTCCTGTAGCAGGCATCACCACCACCGAACTCCTGAAAACCAGTGCTAACAGCTGGGCAGAATCCGACTTCAATTCAGAAACTGTAGACTATAACGAGGATAGAGATATCAAAGGGCCGGTTTCCGTCGCGGTCATTGCCACAAAAATCCTGGGTGAAATAAATCCTGGAATTTCTGATCATGGGATTTCTAATCATGGGATTTCTAATCATGAAACTTCTGATCATGGAATTTCTGATCATGAAACTTCTGATACCGAGATTTCTGACCCTGAAATTTTTGACCCTGAAATTTTTGACCCTGAAATTTCTGACCCTGAAATTTCTGATACCGAAACTTCTGATCCCGAAACTTCTGATACTCTTAAAAGTGCCGCCGAGCATGAGAAAAATAAACCTTCTTTAAAGGCTACACTTCTGGTGATTGGGGATTCTGATTTCTCAAATAATCGCTACACCAACTTTTCAGGAAATGGCGATTTCTTTCTCAATGCCGTTTCATGGCTGGCGGAGGAGGAACAATTGATTTCCATTCGCCCTAAAGAAAGAAAGAACACACCCATTCAAATGACCCAATCCATCGGGAGCACAATATTCATAATGGGTATCATTGTGTTTCCAGGCTTGATTGCCGCAATGGGAATTCGCATCTGGTGGAGGAGACGCCGACTATGAAGTTTAAAGGAACGGCTCTGATGGCGGCCCTCTTCCAGGGTCTCGTTCTTTATTATTTTTTCGTTGAGCTGCCCGCCGAAGAAAAAGAAAAAATCGAAAAAGAACAGGCCGAAAAACTCCTTCCCCTTGAAATGGAAAAAGTGGTTGAGTTTTCTCTGACCGGCAATGGCGAACCCATAGCCTTAAAGCGCGTGGCTCCTAATAAATGGGATATCATCCGCCCCCTTTCGGCACCCGGCGACTCACCCGAAGCAGAAGCCTTTATATCAGAAATCGAAAACCTTAAAAAAACCAGGGTGGTGGAAGAAAATCCGGAAGACCTCTCCATTTATGGTCTGACCCCTCCAACTTTTAAACTCTATTTCAAATTTGAAAATGAAAATGAGGAAACTTTGTTGGTAGGGAACGAAAGCCCTCTAGGAGGGCATCTCTACTTCAAGCGAGAAAACCACCCTGCCGTGATGATGGCCGCTACATCCCGGTCCCGTTTTGAAAAATCCGTTTACAGTTTTCGCGACAAAACCCTGCTCAACTTCAATACGGGTTCCATCCAAAGAATACAAATCCTCAGAGAGAAAAACCCTCTGGAATTCAAAAAAACGGGTGAAACCTGGGAAATATCAGGAGATGTTCGTTTCCAGGGAGACAAGGATGCCATTATGAATTTTCTCCAGGCTATTCAATTTTCCAGAGTCCTTGAGTTTGTCGATGAAAACCCGGGCTCTCTTGAACCCTATGGTCTAAATCCGCCGGCACTGAAACTCATTTTAGAAAATGAACAAGGTGAATCCCACACACTTTCTCTCGGCAACCCCAAAGAAGGAAAAGGTTATTTTGTAAAAATCAATGATTCTCAAAATATCGTATTGGCAGGCACCCAGCTTTTTGAAACACTTTCCCGAAAAACCTTGGAGTTTCTCGATAAAACATTGCTGGAGTTTGATGAAAAAGAAATTCTTGAGATGTCACTGCACTCTGAAAATGAAACTATTCGCGTGGTTCGTGGCGAAAACGATGGTTGGAACATTCAAAGTCCAATAAAAACCGCAGCCGACCTGTCCACCATCAATAGCCTGCTCTTTGATCTCAAAGAAGCCAGGATCAACACATTCACAAAAACCTCTCCAGAAACCTCTCCAGAAACCTCCGAATCGTTTGGCCTTGACACGCCCCGAAAATCTTTCAGCCTGAAAACAAAAGACTCGAAAATATGGACCCTGGAATTGGGCAATCATTCCACCAATGGCCAGCAGGTTTTTGCCCAACGAACCGGAGAGTCAACCGTATTTTCAATTTCCAGAGAAGTGGTCGATAAATTATTTCGCAGTCTCCACGATTTAAGAAATAAAAAACTACTGCAATTCGAAAGTGCAGAAGTGGATAAAATTTTGATCCAAACCCCTGAAAAAATCTTTGAGCTGAGGAAAAGTGGGACTCAATGGAACCTCGAGAAACCCGAAAAAATCAAGGCCGAACATATCGGCAACGATCTGATCTGGATCCTTAAGGGATTGGAATTTAGCTCTATTGTCACCCCGCCCTTACCTACCAATGTCTCAGGGCTGGACTCTCCCTCATTCACCATCCGCCTTTTCAGGCAAAACGAGGCGGCCGCCTTAGAGGTTGCTGCCTTAGAGATTGCCGCCTTAAAGGTCGGCAACCTTTTTGAGGCAGAGCAGGAACATCTCGTTGAAGTTGGAAACCAACAATATCGGGTTAAAAATAAATTTCTCGACTCCATCCCCTTGAACCTGGACAAATTCAAGCTTAAATAGGCATTTTTTAAACACTATTCTCCAGAAAAATCTGGCTTATTTGCCCCCTCTCCTTGCCTCCTCTCCTTGCCTCCTTGCCCCCCTGCCCTCCCTCCCATATATTGTAATATCGCTCTTAAGGCCACACATTATATGGTAGACCATAGACCAAACACTCAAAAAACCGGTTTTTTTTAACCAAATAAGCGCATATAAAAGAATGACTTGTACATTTTTTGGCACTTTTCCCAAATTAATGCTTGACAGGTACTATATGTAGTGGTACTTTTTTGGAAGCATACAATATAAAGGAACTATTTATCAGGTTCAGGTATTGCAAGAGGTGTCTGATTGAGTTCCGAGTCCAGTTTTCCAGGACGAAAAATGAATTGAGAGTTGTTACATATCTTCCAATGGCGGGTTACTAGAAAAGTGGGTTCCATGCAATGAATGAGATGCATCCCAAATTTGATTTTTTGAGAACAACCAGCGGGGTGCATGCAAGTCCTAAGCCCAATCCCAATCCCCTAAATCTATTGAGTGCCAGCCGAATCCCCCGTTCAGTCTCGGTAGATCAATTCCATCCAATTGGCGTAGTATGGAACCTCTTTTTAACACTGGGTTTATCCCGGGAAAATAGTAGCCCGCTTCCTTTCTTTAAAAGGATGCGCCCCGCCTTTTCATGAGTTTGCAGGTATTGGTAGTATTTACCTCCGTGTCAAGGACGGTTGATTGAAGTATCTATTCTAGGATTTAAGATTTCACTCGGGAAAGGCGGGGCGTTAACCCTCTTTCCCGTTTTTTTTTACCTTGAGTTAATTTTAATCGCTTTCCTCCTCTTGCTTGTTTATACTCCTTTCCCAAAACCAATTACGGAAACCATTGTGAACAAAACCGACCAGGTTCTAGTCCCCTGTAAGGGTGAATATCTTCCCCTCTATGCGCACAAAGGCGATGCGGGTGCTGACTTACAAGCTGTGGAAACCAAGGTCATTGCTCCTAGAGGTCGGGAACTGATTGCTACGGGAATCCGAATAGAACTCCCGGAAGGTTATGCCGGTTTAATCTGGCCGCGCAGCGGACCCGCAGTTAAGCTCGGGCTCGATTGCGGTGCCGGAGTGATTGATTCACATTATCGAGGCGAGATAAAAGTTCTTCTCTTCAACCATTCCGATGATGAAATCCGTATCCAGTCGGGAGACCGTATCGCCCAGTTGATCATCCAAAAAGTAGAAACGGTCAAGTTCATACTGAGCGACCATTTGAGCGAAACAGCTCGCAACACTGCGGGTTTTGGATCAACGGGAGATATGCCTGTTGCGAATTCCGGTCAATAATTCCACCCTTCATCCTGAACAGGAGGATATCACCGGAAGCTCTGCCGATGCCATCGTTAATGCCGCTAATTCAAACCTGGTTCCCGGCGCGGGTGTCCCGTGCGAGAGCAACCCGCCAAAAAGGAGAGCCGTCCATTAAGGTCAAATATCACTAGCTCAGCATGACAATACTGGGTCATTTTGTCATTCTTAAGAAACAAGTTGACGAAGACGTGATGTCCTCTTCCTTAAACTTCCTGAGCTTGTGATATCCCTAAACTTCGTGAGCCTGTGATACCCCCTAAATTCATGCCCGTGTTATATCTGACCTGAAAGTTTATGCCCCGAAGGGGTAGAACGGATAGAAGGAGTAATCCCGGGTTATGCAAAGATATCCTTAAAACGGTCTGGCAGTACCTTTCTTAGGAAAACCGGAATTCAAACTGTGAAATTTATCCTGTTCGACGGCATTTATTCTGTTCGACATAGAAACTTTCAATGTTTTCAAAGGCAGACTGGCTTTTCTTGAAAAAGGAGAGATATGATTGACCTCATGACCATGAAATCAGATATAATATTAAGGACGTACTTTCAAACATTATTTTTGTGAGCATCGCATGGGATTACTAGCCTGGATACAAAAACAATTTGGCATTCCAATGAATGGAGAAAGCGAAAGCAACCGGGAATCTACGTCGGTAAAAGAAGGGCCGTTCAAGGTGCTTCGCATACAGCCAACTCCCAACCCGGACGCCTTCCAGTTTATTATCAACGGTAAGGTCATTGAGGCCGGCACGAAAACTTTCGACTCTCCCGATGACGTAGGGGATGACCCAATGGCCAAAACCTTGTTTGATATTTTTGGAATTCAAAGTATTTTCGTCCAAGAAAACTTTGTCACCGTCACTAAGTCCAATGCCGTGGGGTGGCACACAATCATGGAAAAAATCGGCACCGCAATAGAAGCCCATTTACACTATTACGAAAAAGGCGATGGCGCAAAGGGAGATCAAGACGTTCATCCGGTATTGGAAGATTTCAACAAGGAAGATTTTTTCAATTACAACGATGATCGAAAAGCCGAGGTGATCAACGCCCTCTTGGATGTTGCCATTCGCCCTGCTCTGGCAAATGATGGTGGGGGCATCAATCTACTATCGGTGGAAGATAAGACTATTAAAATTCACTATCAGGGAGCCTGCGGCAGCTGCCCAAGCTCAACCACCGGAACCCTGCAGTATATTGAACAATTCCTGAAAGAAGCCATTCACCCCGATGTCGAAGTCCAGACAGGCTGACCGGCCCACTCGGCGCGGAATCAACGGGCAATCACTTTTGTCGGCTGGAATTGGAAGCAGGACTTTTACCCCTTAAAGAGGTTATGCAAAAGTCTCCTTCACTAAGGAAAGGTTTGGGGAGGGTTGGTTTTTTCTTCTTAGCGATACTGAAGGTGGAAGTTTAGTGTCAGGGATCATAGGTTCCTCTTCGTGTTCATGTTCATCCGCTTATCAAAGTCTCAATTCCCTTGCGTTTTTCTAATTAAAATGAGAAAATCCACCGCTTTTTAATTTTTAAATTTTTCCAGCTTCGCATAACTTTCAGGAGGTTTAGATGCAGAACAGAACGTGTCGTAAATGGGTGTACTTGATAGTTGGGATGGCCTTTCTGCTTATTCCCGGTCAAGCATTGGCCAAGGATGGGTGGTACATGGCGATGGACTTGGGCGTGGCTGTCGCATCGGGTCCGGACACTCGTGCCTCTGATACTGATTATCCGACCACATGTGATCAATTTATCCTTGACCCTGCTGGTACTAATGATGGTACGCACAGTTCTCTCGCTGTTGCGAAGGATGCTACTGATGGCGGTACTTGCGAGGGTTCTAATGAGAAATGGACGAACGAATTTGACGGAGGTACCGGGGTCCTGGCAGGGTTGGCTGTGGGGTATCGCTGGCAAAACCTCAGAGTCGAGGGGGAATATTTCTTTCGCAACACGGATCACGATAGCTCAAGCGAGCCGAACTTCGGCGGCAACGATCTAAATATAAAGGTTGATCAGGAAATTGCTATATCCGAGGAGGTGATTGATGACGTATTATCGCACAACTTCTTCGCCAACATGTACTACGATTTCGCCTTGAACCCATCATCAAAGTGGACGCCGTATCTGGGGGTGGGTGTGGGCTTTGCGCAGGTCTCGATGGATTACTTTAACCGCTTTACACGGTCGAGTAACCCCGAGAATATTCAGACATTTAAACCTGCGTCAGGTAATAAGGGCGCTCTTGATTATAAACCGAGCTCTTCTCCATCCCTAGCAGCAGCTCTCGGCCGCGACCCCACCACTGGAACAGTAACAGAGGCCGAACGCACTGCTCTGGGTCAGAGCCTGGCCGGCACGACCAGCATTGGCAGGAGTAATTTCTCGGATACGTTGTTCGGCTATCAATTGATTGCCGGCGTAGATTATCGGATCAGTGAACCAGTTACCATCGGCCTTAAGTTCCGATGGGTGGATTTAGGAGAACTCGAGGATAGCGATGAGTATAGCCAACTCCGCAGTCACGACGCCACTAACTCTAACTTTCCTGGCAGTCCTCGTGTACGATACACGATCGTGGCGGACGACATCCAGTTCTGGGGTTTGAGCCTCAATATGAAGTATCATTTCTAAACCGGGTGCGGGGTCACCACAACACTCCTGCTGACCAAAAAGTATTTGGTGCCTATCTTTTTGGGCATCTCAGGTCGCCGTGCGGGATACTATTGATCATGACTTGGCAGGACAAACAGTTGTTGCAGGTGACCCCAGCAACTCCTGCCAAGTCAACTCCTGCTAGTCAACTCCTTTGGCCCTTCGGATGATGAATCGAGCGAGGATGTAAATGATGACAGCCTGGAGAGTGTTTTAGGGGTTCTACTTCCCCCACAAAAACAGGCGAAAGACTTTCAGGTGCCGGAAGAAACTTTGACCATACCAATGGACCTGGATAAAAAATCAGCACACTTTAAAAAACCTTGGGCAGTCTGACTGTGATGATCCTGGCTTGCTGGCTGTACGAGTGAATCGATTGACTTTTAGATCAATCTCCCACATCCGCTGAATAAAGGTTTTTATATTCGTTGATAGCATAACGGTCCGTCATACCGGAGACATAGTCGCAAATCCGGCGCTCCAGGGAACCCAATTGCAAATTTTTCTGGACCCGTTCAGGAAGAAGCCCTGGCATTTTTGTATAAGCCTCAAAGATTCCCTTCAGCCTTAATTCGGCTTTAAACTCCATGCGTAAAACTTTGGGGTGGGAATACATGTTTTTATTGAGGAACTTCTTTAACTCCTTATTTTTTTCAGCGACCTCTTTTCCAAATGCAGCGATACGAATGGGTGCACGACGTACATCATCCACCTTGCCGACCGGGTACTGCTCAAGGTTTTTCAACGTAGCCTGGCAAAAATCGATGATGAGATCGTTGATGATACTTCGAATCACCTGGTATTTTTTTAACGTGAAGTCCCGCCCTGGATATTTTTTGTCGAACTTTTTTTCATTCTCTTGCCAGAGTGCCACTTTCCTTAGTTGATCAAGATCAAGTAATTGGGAAGTGATCCCGTCATCCAGATCGTGAGCATTGTAAGCAATGCCATCGGCAAAGTCGACAACCTGGGCTTCCAGGGAAGGAAAGCTCACCGTTTTATCAGAGGTGATCGGATTTTCTTCGTCTTGAGCATGTTTGCATATCCCCTCCATAACCTCCCAGGTCAGGTTGAGTCCATCGAACTCCGGGTAACGTTTTTCAAGGTGTTTTACTATTCTCAAACTCTGTTTGTTATGCTCAAAACCGCCATGCCCTTTCATCAACCCGTTCAATATATCCTGCCCTGCGTGTCCGAAAGGAGGATGGCCGAAGTCGTGAGACAGAGCAACCGCTTCTGCAAGGTCTTCATTAAGTTGCAGGGATTTACAAATGGAGCGCGCAACTTGCGCAACTTCAATGGAATGGGTAAGCCTGGTCCGGTAGTAGTCGCCTTCGTGGTAGACAAAAACCTGGGTTTTATATTCCAGCCTTCTGAATGCAGAGGTGTGGATGATGCGATCGCGGTCCCTTTGAAATCGGGTGCGGTAGAGGTCCTCCTCTTCCTGATGCTGGCGTCCTGCACTTTCCCCGCTTTTTACCGCATAGGGAGCCAGGAAACTGATTTCATTTTTTTCCAGATCTTGTCGCTGCATCAATATGTGACCTGAGTTCTAGCGGAGCATGAGCTCAAACACGGGAAAGGTGAATTCCCCAGCTTGAATTGGGCGATGCTAACCAAGTGGCCGGTTTTTTTAAACTTCACAAAAACCTCATACGTTGCAAAACCCCTGGGGACGTTCAAGCACCCTAGTTTTTCCAAGCCTGTCTTCTAATGGATGGCTGATTTTAACCAAAATCTTGACAACCGTCAACCTTCAAGAAAAACCACGCAAAACCACCAGCATAACCACATACAGAAAAATTGGATTTTAGGACGAAATTCCTTTATAAAAGAACATTCATGGGTAAGCCTCAACCCCTGATGGGTAAGGTCTCCAGTTTGGTTTTTTTCTTCTAAATTTCAAGAACTGTGCACCCTGCAACCTGCTTTTCCTCCCGGACTCTGATATTCAAGAGAACCGCAATCAGTCATAAATTTGGCTGATGAGGTTTTTCCCAATGGAAAAAATTAACAAGATGGGCAACGATTTTTTTAATCACAAGTAAACATATTTTGAGGCCAGAAAAACGGCCCCTTTAAATTTTATTGACAACCCAAATCAGGAAAAACAACAGAATGAAAAAAAAATATCTGCTTGCACCCGGTCCCACCCCTGTCCCAGAACATGTTTCTCTGGAAATGGCTCTTCCCATGCAACATCACCGGACTCCCGAGTTCAGCAAAATATTCGGTGAAGCCGCAGAAGGGGCGAAATACCTGTTTCAAACCAAACAGGATGTGCTGATTCTCGCTGCTACAGGAACGGGAGGTATGGAAGGTTGCGTGACCAACCTGTTTTCATCAGGGGATAAAGTATTGGTCATTAACGGAGGGAAATTTGGCGAGCGGTGGGGAAAAATTTCCGAGACCTATGGCCTCAATGTTGTCTGGCATAATGTGGAATGGGGCAAAGGTGCCGATGCCAAAGAAATTGAATCCATTCTAGCTCAGGATAAAGAAATAAAGGGCATCATGGTTCAGGCCAGCGAAACCTCCACAACTGCCGCCCATCCGATCGAAGCCTTGTCAAAGCTAACCCGGAACCGTGACGATATTCTACTGATCGTGGATGGAATCACCGGTGTGGGTGTTTTCAACCTGCCGATGGATGAATGGGGAATAGATGCCATGGTGACAGGGTCACAAAAATCCCTGGAACTTCCTCCTGGCCTGGCACTGGTAGGCCTTAGCGAAAAGGCCTGGAAGTTTGCCGACCAATCGACCTGCCCACGGTTTTATTTCGACTTTAAAAAAGAACGTAAAAACCTGGCCAACAAAACTTCCGCTTACACACCTGCCGTTTCACTGGTTGCCGGACTACGGGTCGTTCTCAAAGATATTAAGGAAGAAGGGCTGGACAATGTTTTCAAACGCCATAATCGACTGGCCCGAGCTACCCGTGCCGCTGTGCAGGCCATGGGTTTGGCCATGGTCGCTCCCGATAGCCCTGCCGATAGCGCAACCGGCTTGTTTGTTCCAGAGGGTGTAGATGGGGCAAAGCTGGTTAAAAGTCTGCGTGACGATTTCGGAGTCACTCTGGCAGGCGGACAAGATCAATGGAAAGGAAAGGTCGTGCGCATTGCCCATCTTGGTTATGTAGACACCTTTGACGTCATCATAGCGGTTTCGGCTCTGGAGATGGCCTTAAAAAAATTCGGTGCCAAAATCCAGCTTGGCAAAGGGGTGGCCGCCGCCCAGGAAATACTATTAGAAGCTTATTGAGAAGAACCGCCGGTTGTATCCGGCCATCATTATTTGGAGCTAGCGAATGAAAGTTCTTGTTTCTGACAACCTCTCCGCAGTGGGAGTTGAAATCCTTGAAAAAGAGTCCGGACTTGAGATCGATGTTAAAACAGGTCTGCCCAAGGAAGAATTGATAAAAATTATTCCCGCCTACGACGGTTTAATCGTCCGAAGTGCCACCAAAGTGGTTGCGGAAATTATTGAGGCGGCCGACAACCTGAAAGTCATCGGAAGAGCAGGCATCGGCGTTGACAATATAGATCTGGAAGCGGCAGGCAAAAAAGGCATCGTTGTCATGAATGCCCCTGAAGGGAATATCATAACCACCGCCGAGCATACCATGGCCTTATTGATGTCCATGTCTCGAAACATCCCGCAAGCCCGTTCCAGCCTGAAAAATAAAAAGTGGGCCCCAAAAGAATTTATGGGGGTAGAACTTTTTGAAAAAACACTGGGCATTATCGGATTGGGCCGGATCGGTTCCATCGTTGCCGACCGGGCTCATGCTTTCCAAATGAAAATCGTGGTGTACGATCCCTATATTTCCCAGGAAAGAGCCGAAAAGCTTGGGGTCGAACTAGTGGATCTTAAAGACCTACTAGGACGTTCTGATTTTTTGACCCTGCATACTCCAGGCTTGGCCGGCAAACCATTATTGGGCAAGGAAGAGTTCGCACAAATGAAACCGGGTATTCGCCTCGTCAACTGCGCCCGAGGTTCATTGATTGACGATGACGCCCTGATTGATGCCATTAAATCCAAACAAGTCGCCGGAGCCGCACTCGATGTTTACCACAAAGAACCTCTGGCTTTCGACAGCCCACTTCTCGAAGTGGACGAAATCATCTGCACCCCGCATCTTGGAGCCTCCACAGGGGAGGCACAGGAAAAAGTGGCTATCGCGATTTGCGACCAACTCATTGCCTATCTTAAACACGGCAACGTCCGCAATGCGGTCAACGTTCCGTCCATTGATGCCGAAACACTGGCCCAGATTAAACCTTATCTCGTTTTGGGCGAAGACCTTGGGAGCTTTATTTCCCAGCTTGCCGAGGGCCCCGTTACCCGTGTTGAAATTCAATATAAAGGCGAAGTTTCTACCATGAAGGTAGAATCCATAACCATCGCCATTTTAAAAGGGCTCTTCAACCGCTCCATTGAAGGGATCAATATGGTGAATGCTCCCTTTATCGCAAAAGAAAGAGGGATTGAGGTCCAGGAGTCCAAGAGCAACGAAGTGCACGAATACACCAGCACAGTTCAGGTGCAGATCATTAGCGAAAATGGAACCCGAAAAGTGGCCGGCAGTGTTTTTGGCAAAGGCGATTCCAGGATTGTGCAATTCGACGAATACCATATGGAGGCCGTCCTCTCTAAAAACATGCTAGTGCTCAACAACATGGATGTTCCTGGAGTGATCGGGAACCTGGGAAACATTCTCGGGAAAAACGACCTGAATATCGCAGGTTTTCATCTCGGCAGGCAGAAAGAGGAAGGCAAGGCCATCTCCATTGTCAATATCGATTCCTCGCCCACCACTGAAACCCTGAAGGAATTGCGCAACACATCCCACATTCTCAGTGTCCACAGCGTTACGCTTTAGCAGACTGATTTCAAACAAAAAAAGCGGGGCTCCTTTATCAGGAAGCCCCGCTTTAATTTTTTTAACACCTTGAAATCAATCTTCTTTTTTCTGGCTATCCTCAACCTTCGCAGATGATACCGACTCAACCTTCTCAGACGATACCGGCTCATCCTTCTGAGACGATGCCGACTCATCCTTCGCAGGCGATGCCGACTCAACTGTCTGACCAAAAACACTAGCGATCACATCATTAATGGCCTTGGGACCCAGAATGTTATAAACCGTATTCGCCGATTTAAAATGTGGACTGGTAAAAAGGCTCAACACCTTTTTACTGGTGTAACCCAGCATCATAAACTCATGCGCGTAGTTTTCCGCTACCAGCGTCAAGGTATCTTCATCGGCATCTTCATCACCAGTAGGAGGCCCCGCATCAGGATCAACATCTTCCTGAATTTCGTAGACATAAATCAAGTGCCAGCCAAATTCAGTCTTGATCGGGCCAACAACATCCCCTTCCTGAGCGGTAAACGCAGCGACCTCAAAGGGCCGAACCATAGATCCTTTTCCAAACCAACCCAGATCTCCCCCGCGTTTTTTGGATGGGCATTCGCTATACTCCTCCGCCAGCTTGGTGAATTCCTCCCCTGCGTCAATCTTGACTCTCAATTCTTCAGCAAGTTCTTTAGCACCCACGAGAATATGCCGGGCCTGAACTTTTTTAACTTTTCTCTCTTTCATAATTCAACACCATAAATTATATAGAAGGGTTCCCCCGTTTCAGGAAAACCCGTTTCATCAAATGGTCTGCCACTCTCTAACGTGTGCCTCAGTTTAACATCAACGCACAACATTTTTTATATTTCTTGCCGGAACCGCAGGGACAAGGGTCATTGGGTTTAATTTTGCCTTCCTCCACCTTCACTCCCGGTGTATTTTTCAACAATTCCTTCCCAATTTTTTTTGCTTCCTTGTAACGCTTCTTCAGCCTATCATTAAAATCTGGAATCGCCTGATTGATCCCAATGAGCATATCTCTATTGGAGGATTCCAGCCCGGCGTCTTCCTTTTCCCTCAGACGTTCATCCAAAAAATAGGTCGTGGAAAAGATCGGTGCCTGATCGGCATTATCCAGCTCCAGCTTGAAAAAAGAAAGCTTCAAGCTGCGATTATCATTGCGCGGATCAATGTCATAGGAGTCCTCTGCGAAATACTGGTCCTTATTGAAATTAAAATCGAGCATCCCCTTCTTGTCTTCAGGAAATAATTCAAAAAAATTATAATAATTTCCCGGTTGGAATTCCAAGTAAGAAGTCGGGTTTTTCTCGCCATAGGCTTTCGCTTCCACAACTCTCTGCTTGAAGAGGAGTATCAACTCATCAGGAGCGTTTTTAGCAAATCCCTTGGCAATTTGGGTTTGCACATCGGCCAAACGTGGATGATCGGGAAGGGGAATAAAAGTTTTATTAAAATTAACCTGGAAAGCAAAAGCATTGTCCCCGTTGTCCTGGTCACGAAGACGAATCACAACATAGTTGTAATCGTAAAAGGGATGGGTGTGATAAAAGTCTTCAAGGACATACGTGTTCTGGTAATTCTCTTCCTCGAACCGGTACGTCATTTTCGAGTTTTCACTCTCCTGCCGATTAATTTCCCAATAACCTTCGATGACAATTCTCCTTCTACTAAATATTTCAGATCATCGGATCTCTGCCTGTTCACAAATCGTATAAGCTTAAAAACCTGAACTTTTTTCAATCCCACCCATCAACGAGGAAGAGGAGAATTAGCAAAACCCGGAAATCTTGTCAACACGCTTTTTTCAGTTTCCTTTTTTTCGATATCTCGAACCGCACGCACAGAATCCTTAGTTATATCTTCCTTATGATTGGCATTCGCATGTCCATAACGGTAGTAATAGATAGCAGCGGTAGCATGTGGCAGTTCATTAATGGTCCAGCTAGTGAAGCCCCCGCCGGGCGAGAAAGTCGGGCTTATGAAAACGTCCATGCGGTCCATATCCAGAATGACATGATCTTCATCATAAAGGCTTTCAGCTTCTTCCAGGGTCGGCATTCTCCAGTCTAAGTGCCCGGCAAACTTTTTAATGCCCAGGTCCTTGATATACTCCATAGCCCTATACCAATTCACCCATTTACTGGTATCCTGAAAAGAATCGGCCTGCTTCCACATCAGCTTTGTTTCTATATCGGTAACCGTGCCATCGCCATTATCTACAAATCGTTTTTTTAAATCCACGTTTTACTCTCCAACGTTGCTCTTGAGTTTTAGATCTAGTCTGCCTGTTTTTCAATTCTAGTCTGCCTGCTTTTCAATTCTAGTCTGCCTGCTTTTCAATTCTAGTCTGCCTGCTTTTCAATATCGCGGACCAGCCTGGAAGCCCCTCTCGACACGCGAAAAATGTCATCATAAATGGGAATTCCTTTGCGAAAATTCAGGCGCACACCTTGTATATTATGTCGCACATCGCTGGTCCAGCACAGAAATCCGCAGCCTGGCTCAAACAAGTCAGACAGATAAATCTCCTGCCCCATATTATCGGAATTTTTCTGTGTCTTATCGAAGAGGCTTTTGGCTTCGCTTGCCGTAGGAAGCCTCCAATTGGAAAAGCCTGCAAACCGCTTTCGGTTCAAACTTTGTGCAAACTCTTTAACCTGGCGCTGGGCCATCCATTTTCCCGCCAGTTGCCAGGTATCTTTTTTAAGCCATACGAGGAGCTTAGCGCCATCAATAACCGTATCGCTGTCCCCTTCTATAAATCGCTCATCCGCTTTTCCAAGCCCCTGTTCATCCATGAATTTTATGAGTCGTTTTCCGGATTCCGGACTGCGCGGACACCGTGACTACGCAAACCCAGCTGGTGCCATTTATAGTCTCCATTATAATAATGGAAACGAATGGCCAGTCCTTTATCCGACTTATTCAATGTTTTGGTCCAGCAGGTCAAACCACAGCCCGCAGGAAAACCTTTAGTTAAAAATACCGTGTCACCATAATTGTCCGTAATAGGATTAGAAGCGTCATAAATCGCCTGCGCTTCCTTCCTGGTTGGCATGCGCCAATCCTTATAACCCGCAAACTGTGTCCGGTTCAGTTGGGTCAGGTAGGTTTTGGCTTCGTCCCAGCTCACCCACTTATCGAGGTCCATATAGGAGTCCACCAACTTCCACATCAGGCCTGTCTTATGATCAGTAATGGTCCCGTCGTCATGCAGTTCAATACGGACAAAATCAGGATCCTCTTCTTCCTGAATATTGTCTCGAACCATGCGCACAGCGCTGGGGAAACCATCGTTTTCTTTAGCTAGCCAGAATTCATAATCGGACCGGTAGTCATAGGCCATGGCGGCCTTGGCACCACGGGTTTGGCTGGTCCAGGTCGAGAATCCGCACCCGGAAGTGAAAACAGGATTGATATGGATCTCGCAGCCTTCTACATCTGTATTACTGGCTGATCGATGAAAAAGGTATTTGGCTTCTGAAGCGGAGGGAACGCGCCAGTTGTTATACCCGGCGAATTTTTCCTCATTCATTGTTCGAGCTAACACCTGGCTTTCATGCCAGGTGATCAAACGCCCCAACCTGACCCAGGTATCCTCTTTCATCCACATGAGGTTGTGCTTCGGATCCGTAACAGTATCATCCCCGTTATCCAAATACTGCATTTCCAATTTGGCTTGCGTCATAACTTTATTTTCTGCGTATGGGGGCCTGGTGTCTCATGACCTTATCTTTTCTACAGATACGCACCGAGCCAAAGCTATACTCTTCGACACTGACGACCTTACCTTCGCTGTAGTCAAACCTCGGTCTGCGGGTAGATGTATCCCCGGCAATCCAGGCGGTTTTGAATGCACCTTCCGGAAACACCGGATCAAGATGAAGGGTCACCCCTCCTTTTCCCGGGTTTTCGCAGGACTCATCAAAAAGTGATGAGATTTCATCGATACTGGGCAATCGCCAGTCATCAAACCCACCAATCTTCCTAAGATTCTTCCTATCGGCAAATTCCACCGCTTCATGCCAGTTAAAAAACTTGCCCTTGTCCTGCCAGGAATCTTTTTTAAACCAGTAAAGACGGGTTTTGTTATCAAATATAACGTCACGGCCTTTTGCCACAAACCTTGCAGGTTTGGCCTTCTTCTTGACCAGAGACTGTTCTGTCCGCTTGACCGGAGACTGTTCTGTCTGCTTGCTCGGAGACAGTTCTGCCTGCTTGACCGGAGGCTGTTCTGTCTGCTTGACCGGAGACTGTTCTGTCTGCTTGACCGGAGACTGCTCCGAGTTTTTGGGAGTTTCTTCTGTCATTTTTTCTGTTTCTCGAATGGCCGGTCTCACACCGGCGGATTGTAATTCGCCCATCACACCGGCAGGTTGTAATTCGCCGATCACATCGGCGGATTGAAAACTTTGGAACAATTTTTTTTAATTATATATTTGTGTCGCCAGTATATCCTATTTCTACGCTGTCTTCATCGACATTGACAATGACCGGAACGATATACTGGTCACCGGAATAATCTAATAATTGCTTCAAACCCTGTGGGTCTTTATCAACATTTACGTAAACAAAGGACCTGTGTTGCTTTTTAAAGTCAGCCAGGGCTTTCTGCGTGTGGGGGCAGTCATCCTTGCCAAAAATCATATAATGGTTCATAACACTCCTGTCAGAATACCTGTACCAAAGCCGGGATTAACGTTCGAATGTCTTCGTGTCCTTGCGCCACTCCGGTTCCCACTCCTCCTGAACCACATCACGGGTCACACGACAATGAGAATATTCGTTGTCCTTATGCTCCCACATATCGTTACCCGTCACATAACTGAATTTTTGCGCATACTGTTGGTAGTCCGGCTTTTCTTCATAGGTCCAGGTATTGTGCCCCCCTCCAGGCTCAAACAGTTCTGAAACATGTATCTCGGCCTCAGCCTTATCATAATTCGACTGGATAAACGAAAAAAGGCTTTTGGCCTCTTCGCCGCTGGGTAACCTCCAATCATCAAAGCCTGCGAACTTTTTGTCATTCAACATTTCGCAATAATCATGGGCCTCAAACCAGGTGATTCCATAGCTGTACTCTTTGTATGAATCATCCTTTTTCCACATCAGATTAGAATAGGTATCGCTGATGGTGCCATCGCCATTATCGACAAAAGCAGGAA
>WASV01014755.1_pt1 | contig 27349 bp, 28 predicted proteins | sample 5698531 | NCBI WGS metagenome assembly WASV01 (sample SAMN11175559, study PRJNA528189) | sponge metagenome | isolation source: marine sponge | host: Myxilla | place: Antarctica: Western Antarctic Peninsula, King George Island | collected 2013-01 | reverse complement strand
AAGAAATCACCGGGCGCAAACGCAATCGCCTTTTTCGTTATAGCCCCTATCTGCAAATTTTTGAAGAAACGCCGGGGTAGTTACGCGCACGCGTCGTTAATGATGCGCATCTATATTGATATCCACCGGGATTGACACCTACAATACTTGAACCAAAAACAACATGAATAACAAATGAAACAACCTAAACTGAATAACTAATTTCATCTGGGGAATTGCTGATGATGGTGTTGCGCCGGCTGGACGCGGTGCTTGAGACAACCAAGAAGGAGGTCATCGCCATGAAAAAAGAATTAGAGAAAATGGGGATAGATCAGTAAGATCAGGCACTGCGCCATGCTGCCAAACAGGCTTTCTACAACAATTCAAAGTTCACGCTTATGACTTAAGATCATGCGCCACCCAGCAACAATTGCGGGCGAACTTCAATGCTTACCTTGACGGCTTCTCGCAGAATGTGCAAGACATTCTGGAAAATTTCGAATTTCGTAATCAGATTCCCGGCTCATTAAGGCAGATGCGTTGGGCGCGCTCATTGAGTAAGTTTTTCTCTCCGGATATCAATTTGCGCCCAACCCGGCGCTCAATAATGATGGGGCGATAAAACATCCCGGCCTTGATAATCACGCCATGGGCACAATTTTCGAATAGTTGGTGCGCAAATTCAACGAAGAAGCGGGTGAACACTGGACGCCGCGCGATGCCGTTGAACTGATGGCTAATTTAATCTTTCTGCCCATTGATGACGACATTAAGTCCAGCACCTATTTGTTATACGATGGTGCTTGCGGCACGGGCGGTATGCTGACCGTCGCCGAGGAAACGTTACCTTACTAAAAGTCATAACAAGCGAGCGTCCATCCACCTCTACGGGCAAGAAATCAACGCCGAGACCTACGCCATCTGCAAGGCCGACCTACTACTCAAAGGCGAGGGAGATGCAGCGGATAATATAGTCGGCGGAGCGGAGTATTCCACGCTTTCCAATGATGCTTTTCCGTCTCACAGTTTTGACTTCATGCTCAGCAATCCGCCTTACGGTAAAAATTGGAACAGCGATTTAAATCGCATGGGCGGTAAGAACAATCTCAATGATGCGCGCTTCCTAATTGAACATGCGGGAAACTCCGAGTATTCGCTGGTTACGCGCTCCAGCGATGGTCAGATGCTTTTCCTTGCCAATATGCTGTCAAAGATGAAATTAAATACACAGCTTGGTAGCCGCATTGCCGAGGTCCACAACGGCAGTTCGCTCTTTACCGGAGACGCCGGTCAGGGCGAAAGCAACATCCGTCGCTGGATTATTGAGAACGATTGGCTGGAGGCTATCGTCGCCCTGCCGATAAATATGTTCTACAACACCGGCATCGCCACCTATATATGGGTACTGACCAACCGCAAACCTGCACATCGCAAAGGCAAAGTACAACTTATTGACGCTACGCAATGGTTCCAACCGTTGCGTAAAAACCTCGGCAAAAAGAACTGCGAACTCGGTGAATCCGACATTAAACAAATCTGCGCGACATCGAACAAATTCCGCTACTGGAAAAGGGTGGCATTGATGTTCTTGAAGCGCGAAGTGCTACCACATGCTCCCGATGCGTGGTGTGTAGGGACCAACGTCAAGATTGGGTATGAGATTAGTTTCACCCGTTACTTTTACAAACCGCAACCGATGCGCACTTTAGATGAAATCCGCGCCGACATTTTGGCGTTGGAAAAAGAAACCGATGGGCTATTAAGCGAGATTATGGGTAAATAAATTTACGGTTCCCTATAACATCTTCTTACGGCTTACGCTTTCCCATTGTTTCAGCGGAACAATATACTCGGACTCCCTGCAGAATTTTTACTCTGTAAGTTGTTTGATATTTACCCCCCGCAAAATAATATCAATGAATATCAAACCTTATCCCGCAATGAAAGATTCCGGCGTTGAATGGCTGGAGGATATGCCGAAACATTGGAAAGTGCGGCGACTGAAAGATTGGGTTGGAGTGAATCAGATCGTTCTGTCAGAAGGCACAGACCCAAATTACGAATTTGACTATTTGGATATTGGTTCGGTCGGAATTGGGCAGTTAATAGCGCAACCAGAAAAAATCACTTTCAAATCTTCCCCCTCTCGTGCAAGGCGAGTTGTACGCCCCGACGATACTATTATCTCAACTGTAAGACCTTACTTGAAAGCAGTATGGCATGCGAACAATACGAGCGCATCCCTCGTAGCATCGACAAGTTTGCTGTTCTTACTCCGCAACCGGTGAGCATTCCCAAAATTTGTTGCCTACTTGGTTCAAAGTGAATCATTCACAAGTCATGTAACGGCAGAGTCGGTTGGAATCGCATGCCCGGCAATTGCAGAGAGCCGACTCAGAAAATTCAAGATGCCCATCCCCTCTATGATGCCCATCCCCTCTATCTCGAAACAAACCGCCATCGTCAAGTATCTTGACACCGCCACCGCCAACATTGACAGTGCTATCGTCCGCGTACGCCGTGAAACCAGCCTATTAGAGGAATATCGCATCCGCTTAATTGCCGATGTGGTCACCGGTAAATTGGATGTGCGCACGGTAGCGACGCAGTTGCCCGATGAAGTGGACGGGGTTAAATTGCTCTAAAATAAGCATTTAAGTCCTATTTTCTTGCTATTCGCTGAAGAAAATAGGGGTGAGGGGTTGAAAAATTGGAGTAAACTTGTCATATTTGCCCCCCAAATGACTGCGTTACCGTTACGTGGTTTTTACAAATAGGGGATGGGAACACCTACAAAACAGCCTATATCCGGCACCTGACATTCACCATGAAAATCTGGCTTTTAGCGAAAACTCGCCAACCACTGAGTTAGAAAGTCATGCCCTCCATCCACTGGCAACCCATCAACGCTTCCGTAGTGTTGCTTGCCAACGTCCATAATCCGTCAATAATCAATCATGATTTCCTAAAGAACACTAAAATTGTTGGTGCCGATTGGGAATTAGCAACGCCCCCTGTCATCACCCCTGTCATTGCGCAAATTAACTATAAGCAGAACATCTCTTGGGTGGTTACATCAGATCAATGTATTATTACCGAGCAAGCCAGCGAACAATCGCCCAGCCCTTCTAATTTATATGAATCCGCACAGAGATATACTGAAGTACTCGAACATATACCTTACACCGCAATCGGTCTCAACTGGCATATTAGTATTGCGGTACCCGGGAATTCGAATGATTGGGTGAAATCGAAATTGTTAAAGAGTGGCGCGTGGAAAAAAGAAATATTATCAACGAATTTAGAGATTAAGATGCACTCCGATGATTCATCTGTTTTCTCATTATTTATAAATACCTCGCCAAATCAAAACAAAAACATAATAACAATAGGTTGCAATTTTAATTTTGATCTCCAAAACGAATCAAACAAAACAGAAAAAATCGCTGAAGTTTTAAGCAAGCATTTGCACTATCAAGAAATTTTCCACAACTATCTAAAAAAACATTTCTTTCACGGAAACACACAATGACTAATACACTAGCAGAATATTCCCATAACCATGCCTACGAGGGAGTAGACAGTGATGCTTTGCGAATATCAGGATGTCTGGGGGGAATTTCGGCCGGCACACAGGTAGATCCTTCCCATTTAACATCTACCTACAAAAGAGCAGGAAAAGCGATTCTACAAGGATTGGAAGACTTTTCAAAAATTTCTACATCTGACGCAAATTTATTCGTCGTACAGACAAGTGATTACATCATGCCAATAGTGACTTATCGTTGGGAGCAAATCTCAAATAAAGAACTGGCTAAACGAACCGTAGTAGACCCTCTGAAAGAAGCAAATAGACTAATTCAAGAGATTCTATTTTCACACGTAATTTTATCTCTAAATAGCAACTTCAAAGAGAGCGCAGAACGAATTGATGTATTGAGAAAAATCGAAGATTTGGAAGATGGCGAAAATCCCTTGTCTGTCGAATCAGCCCAAGGATTCTCTAACTTCATCCCCAAATTCACGAATTTAGGAGAGCCGCTTTTAGGACTGTTTCCCGAAGGCACTTTGTCTGCTGAATGGAGAGTGGCAGACGACAAACATTTCCTTATTGAATTTATAGATAACCACACTATTTCTTTTGCGATGATTGTGCCGGACACCAACGCACAAGATGGGAAATTCCGTCTAAACGGTAGAGGGTCTCAAGAAGCCGGGCTCCAGGCACTTAAAAAAAATGGCGTAACACAATGGTGAGTGTGAGCTTGCAAGACGGTCAAGACATTCCAAATTCAAATCATGTAGTACGGTATTGCAGCCCAAAACATGTTCAAAGTGGGAAAATTTTGGCAACCGCTTTTCAGATTAAAGAAAGCGAGAAATATATTTCGGTGAACTGGCTGGAATACTTTAATGGAAGCATGACATCTCAACAACGCATGCAACATATTCAAAACTCTATAGCCCTAACAATCAAACCCGCGGGGAAATTTGCAAAGGTTTCCGTTGCGACAGCAAAGCAGGCAATTCAAGACCTCAGGATAGCATACCATCCTACAGAACTAGATCGGTCACATGCGGGCATCTATTATCCTCAGACAGATAACAATCGCGGATACGCATTGGCATTATCAAATCTCGTCAAAAGCAACCATATTATTAGTATAGTTCTTTGATACCGTTCCGGCGATATTTTTGGAAATACCAACGTTCATCGTATTCGTCTAATTGCTGATGTGGTCGCCGATAAATTGGGTGCGACACAACGACGCAGTTATATGATGAAGTAGACAAGTTTTAACTATTGAATAAGACATTCCATCAACTGACTCTGAATTAGATCATTGACGACGCCGGCACCAACCTCGCTAAAGATCTATCACATCGTCCATGTGGATCGATTGCTGTCAATCGTAGCTAAAGGTTTTCTCTGGTGTGACGCACTAATTGTGCAACGCCATGTAGCAGGCACCACTATCGGCATGTTAGAAATCAAACAACGAAGACTCGGACTTCTTCTGACAAGCCACCCCGAATTGCATGTGGGGGATTGTGTTCCGTTCTATTTTTGCCCTCGCTCGGTCATGCTCTTTTTACTTCATCGCACTAGCCATCCTGATTTAACCTACCAAGGTGGGCAAGACCCCATTGTACATCTGGAGGCCGATTTTTATGCATCTATTAAGTGGGCTCAAGAAAACAAAAAACGCTGGGCTTTTACTTCATCAAACGCCGGATCGTATTATTTTGATGACTATTGTGACCTGAATGATCTGAATGAAATTAACTGGGACGCCGTACAGGTAACAAGATGGCGGGACTGCAAAGAAGAGAAGCAAGCGGAATTTCTGTTAGAACAAAAATTCCCATGGGATTTAGTTGAGCGAATCGGTGTATATTCACTGGAAATCTACCAGCAGGCGACCAGTGCTTTACTTGCTAATCCCCACCGACCCAAAGTTGAAATACTAAAAGAGTGGTATTATTAAACAGCGAGGCAATGAATATGATCAAATATAAAGTCGGCAACATTCTAGAAGAAAATACCGAAGCACTTGTTAATACGGTTAATTGCGTTGGTATTATGGGGCGCGGCATTGCGCTTCAATTCAAAAAACTCTTTCCAAAAAACTTCAAGGCGTATTTGGTTGCCTGCAAATATGAGGAAGTAAAACCCGGTCGGATGTTCATTTTCAACACAGGTGAACTAACTAACCCTCGTTATATCATCAACTTTCCAACCAAACGACATTGGCGCGGAGCGAGTCGGATGGAAGATATTGAATCCGGCTTGCACGAATTAGCTAAAGATATAAAGAAACGCGAAATTCGATCTATTGCTATTCCGCCGCTTGGTAGTGGTTTGGGTGGTTTAGACTGGCAACAAGTTCGTTCTCGCATAGATGCGGCTCTTCGAGACCTCACTGAGGTTCAAATTATAGTATATGAACCAATGGACACACCGGAAGCGGATAGACCAATACGCAACCGCAAAGTCCCAAACATGACTCTGGGGAGGGCGGCACTCGTCAGTTTAATGCACCGTTACCTTGCCGGTTTACTTGATCCATTTGTGACATTATTGGAAATTCATAAATTGATGTACTTCATGCAGAATGCAGGTGAGCCGTTGAAACTGCAATACACCAAAGAGCGATTTGGTCCATACTCTAATAATATTCGGCATGTGTTACATCATATTGACGGACATCTGATATCCGGCTATTCCGATGGCGGCGAGTCACCCACCAAAGAGTTAAAACTCGTGCCGAACGCGCTTGAGGATGCAAGAGAATTTCTTAATGACAAAGTTGACACTCAAAACCGTATTAGCAGAGTTTCTGATCTTGTTGATGGATTTGAATCTCCGTTTGGTATGGAATTGCTTTCCACGGTTCACTGGATTGCAAGCGAAGAATCACCCCAGTCCATTAAGGATGTTATTGACAAAACATATGCGTGGAATGATCGCAAGAAAAAATTCTCGCCTCGCCAAATCGATTTGGCATTGAATCGATTGGAACAACAGAACTGGATTAAACCCGGTTTAACATGCCCACCCAGATAAATATCTAGTTGTTGCAAAACTGACAACAACTACCCACAACTACGATAAAGAACATTGCGTTGATATTGTGCAATTGGTTGCATTTTTGCGCGAGACGCAATCCGAAGTTGTCGATAAACTTGACCTCGGCGAGGATACCTCGACAAATGACCCGAGGCTACACAAATTGCTGACACGACTAAAGCAAGAGATAGGCAAGCGCGGGGACTATTGATGTACTACGAAAGGGCTTCAAACACGACTCGCACAGTCTGGACATTTTCTACGGCACGCCCTCGGCGGGTAATGAAACTGCCGCGAAATGCTTTCAGCAAAACCGCTTCACCGTCACTCGGCAATTGCGTTACAGTGATGGTTCTAATTTGGCACTGGATATTGGGTTGTTTATCAACGGATTACCAGTTTTCACTTTTGAGTTAAAAAACAACCTTACTAAACAAACCGTGAACAACGCGGTCCAGCAATATAAGAAATATCGAGACCCACGCGAAGGACTATTTCAGTTTGGTCGCTGCATAGCGCATTTTGCGGTGGACGAAAGTGAAGTGCGATTTTGCACACATCTCAACGGTGACACGTCCTGGTTTTTACCCTTTAATCGCGGCTGGAACGTCGGCGCAGGCAATCCGCCAAACCCCGATGGCTTGAAAACCGACTACTTGTGGCGCAAAGTGTTGACCCGCGAGAGTCTACCTAGCCAACATTATCGAGAACTATGCCCAGGTGGTGGAAGAAAAGAACAGTCGAACTGGAAAGAAAAAGAAAACTCAAATCTGGCCCCGCTACCACCAACTTGATGTGGTGCAGCAATTATTGGACGATGTTGCAAAAAAGAAAGCAGGGCAACGCTATCTGATTCAACATTCGGCGGGCAGTGGTAAATCAAATTCTATTGCGTGGCTGGCACATCAACTAATCGGACTCACCGAGGACGGTAAGTCAATTTTTGACTCAGTTATCGTCATTACCGACCGACGTACCCTTGACCGGCAAATCTGCGACACGATCAAACAATACGTCCAAGTGAGAGCAACGGTGGGACATGCTGCAAATTCCGGGGATTTACGTAAGCTCCTCGAAAGTGGCAAGAAGATCATCATCTCCACGGTGCAGAAATTTCTGTACATCCTTAATGAGGTTAATAACGAGCAACGCCGCTGTTTCGCTATTATCATTGACGAGGCGCATTCAAGTCAGGGTGGGGAAACTACGACAGCAAATTTTACAAGTGTTATCAAAAGACGGCACGGATGAGGAAGATGAAACGGCTGAAGACACTATCAATCGACTGATAGAGGCGCACCGATTACTGCCCAACGCCAGTTATTTTGCTTTCACTGCCACACCAAAGCACAAGACATTGGAAATATTCGGTAAGCCAGAACCGCAGGCGGATGGAACAACAAAGCACTTCCTTTTTCACAGTTACACGATGAAACAAGCTATTGAAGAAGGGTTTATCCTTGATGTGCTAACAAATTATACGCCGGTCAATAGTTACTACAGATTAACCAAGACCATAAAAGATGACCCTAAGTTTGATAGTAGACGGGCGCAGAAAAAGTTACAGCGTTATGTGGACAACTACAATTATGCGATTCAGGCCAAGGCTGAAATCATGGTTGACCATTTTTATGAACAAGTGTTAACTCAGAAAAAAATCGGTGGACAAGCGCGAGCGATGGTGGTCACAAGCGGCATCAAGCAGGCGATACAATATTTCCACGCCATCAGTAAGTATCTTATTGTACGCCAGATTGACTACAAAGCCATCGTCGCGTTCTCCGGCACACATGAAATCGGCGGTGAAAAGACGACCGAAGCATCACTTAATGGTTTTTCATCTGCCAATATCGTCAACAAAAATTCAAGGAGACCCTTACTGCTTCTTAATCTGCGCCGATAAGTTTCAGACTGGCTATGATGAACCGTTGTTGCACACGATGTATATGGATAAATTTCTCTCCGGCATCAAAGCGGTGCAGACGCTGTCGCGTCTTAATCGTGCTGATCCGCGGAAACACGATGTTTTTGTGCTCGACTTCAAGAATGACATAGACACGATCCGAGATTCACTCGCCGATTACTATCAGACCACTATCCTGGCAGAGGAAACCGACCATAACAAACTACACGATCTACAAGCCACGCTGGATAACTACCAAATTTATACATCAGAGCAAGTCACTAATCTGGTGGAACAATATCTCAACAACAAGCAGCGCGATCGTTTTGAACCTATCCTTGATAGTTGCGTGAAGGTTTACATGGAAGAACTGAACGAGGACGGTCAAGTGGACTTCAAAAGCAAAGGCGTTCCTGCGGACTTATGGGTTTCTTTCTACCATCCTGCCCTTACCCCTACAGTGAGTAGGAGAAGTTGTCTATATTTTTGAATTTCCTCGTATTCAAACTACCGGCACCAGTTGATGATGATTTATCCAAAGGAATTCTGGAAACTATAGACATGGACAGTTACCACGTTGAAAAACAATCCATGTTGAAAATAATACTCATCAACGAAGATTCCGAAATTGATCCGTTACCACTTGAAGACCATTCCAGAGTATCTGATAACGAAATGGAACCCTTGTCGAATATCATCAATGATTTCAATAATCAGTTTGGCAACATCCCCCGGGGAGATAAAGACCGGGTAATGTGGAACATCATTAAAAAAATTCCAAACCTCGTGAATAATGACCCTGCCTATAAAAATGCTCTACATAATTCCGACAAGCAAAATTCCCGCATTGAGCACGATAAAGCCCTGGATCGCGAAATGGCAAAATTAGTCAATGACGACACAGAGCTATATAAACAGTATATGGATAGCGCGACTTTCAAGCGATGGATGACGGATATAGTGTTTGATCTGATATATGAAGAGCGCGGAAGTCGACCCGCGGGCAGATAGTCAGGGTGGCATGAGTCACCCATTCAACCCCATCCGCACCTTAAGATAGTTCAACAGCATTCCATACATCGGCAAAAATACGCAGATGGACACGGTGATTTTGAAGGTGAGGTCAACGCTGGCGAGTTCAAGCCAGTGGGTTGCTAGAAATAAGTTGGGGGAATGGTAAAAAGCGATGGCGTAGAAAGTGTAGGTGTCGATGATGTTGGCGAATAAGGTTGAGAATAGCGGCGCAATCCACCAGCGGCTACTGCGTTCGCGGATTTTTTGGAAGGCTGCGATGTCCAGCAATTGCCCGATGAGATACGCCGTGCCGCTGGCGATGCCGATGCGCCAATCCGCCAGCCATGCACTAATCAAGATTGCTGGGCAGTAAGCAATGGCGACGATGATGCGTGCGTTATGTTGGTTGGACAAGCGCACGGTGATATCGGTGGCGAGGATGACCAATGGGAATACGAACATGCCCCAAGTGAAATTATAGCTGGCGAAAGTGCCGGTGAATTGTACTGTGTAGTTGGCAAGGGCGATGATTGCGATGTGAAACAACGCAAGTTGATATACTAATTTTTTGTTGATGTTTTTTAGCATGAGTTTTTTAGCATGGAAGCGGCGTACGATAGGTGAGTGATTTGCGAAGCGGAGGGTATCACAGCAGTCGGGCGTGGGCGGTCATGGTTGTATTTGTATTTGTGATCATGATCATGTTCATGTTCATAATCATGTTTATTTTTATGATTATGATAAAGTTGCATTCGCTAACAAAACAAAATAACACAACGAGGAAACCACATGAAAACAAGAGCCGCAGTTGCGTGGGAATCCGGCAAACCGCTGACATTGGAAGAGGTTGATTTGGATGGTCCGCAAGCCGGGGAAGTGCTGATTCAAATCAAAGCCACCGGCGTTTGCCATACCGACGCCTTCACGCTAAGCGGCGCCGACCCAGAAGGCGTTTTCCCCTCCATCCTCGGGCACGAAGGCGCCGGCATTGTGGTTGAAATCGGTGCTGGCGTGAAATCGGTCAAAGTCGGCGACCATGTTATCCCGCTATATACTGCCGAATGCGGCGAGTGCAAATTCTGCACATCGGGCAAGACCAATTTATGTTCATCCGTGCGCGCCACCCAAGGCCGCGGCGTAATGCCCGATGGCACCAGCCGATTTTCCCTAAACGGCAAACCAATCTATCACTACATGGGCACCAGCACCTTCTCCGAATACACCATTGTCGCCGAAGTTTCAGTCGCAGTCGTCAATAAAAAAGCGCCGCTTGAAAAAATCTGCCTACTCGGTTGCGGCGTCACCACTGGCATCGGCGCAGTCAAAAACACCGCCGGCGTAGAACCCGGCGCAAGCGTCGCCGTATTCGGCCTCGGCGGCATCGGCCTCGCCGTCATCCAAGGCGCAGTAATGGCAAAAGCCGGGCGCATCATCGCCATTGATGTGAATTCCGACAAGTTTGAATTAGCCCAACAAATGGGCGCAACCGATTGCATCAACCCAACCGACCACCACCAACCCCTCCAAGAAGTCATCATTGAATTAACCGACGGCGGCGTAGATTATTCATTTGAATGCATCGGCAATGTTGAAATCATGCGCACCGCATTAGAATGCTGCCACAAAGGCTGGGGGATGAGCATCATCATCGGCGTAGCCGCCGCCGGCCAAGAAATCAGCACCCGCCCCTTTCAATTAGTAACCGGCCGAGTCTGGCGCGGCTCCGCTTTCGGCGGCGTCAAAGGGCGCAGTCAATTACCGGGGATGGTGGAACAATCTATGCGCGGGGAGATTAATTTGGATCCGTTCGTGACGCATATAATGGGGCTTGAGGATATTAATAAGGCGTTTGATTTGATGCATGCGGGGGAGAGTATACGGTCGGTGATTGTTTATTAGCGGTGAAAGATATTCATTAACGCACGAAATATTCCGTGGTGCTTTTTACTATCTGAAAAACTGAGCCCGCCATCAGGGTTTATCATATATTTGAAAGTTAATTCATCGCAGTCATCGTTTCGAGTTCTATCTTTAATATCTATAACTTGCACGGCAGCATAATTACCATAGTTGTTTTTAAATATGACGATTTCCCCCTCTTGCGGGGTTCTTGTTCGAGAATTCATGGTATACACCGAAGCATCACTAATTTGAGATATTGATGTAATGCCTATAGCTAATCCTAATGATTCAATTGATGGAGGGTCGTTATATACATGAATGGAATCGCCGCTCGCTTTTGACCACGCAGTTTCAAACTTAAGTTCATTTTCACCAATAATGAAACGGCCATTGTTATTGCTGTAATCAAAACTTACGCGACCACGGAGTCTATTTTTCACATATGAGGGTTTTTTCTTTGGCCAGAAATTAGAGATTAAAACTCCAATACTAGCAACAAGTCCAATAACAGGTTCAAAAGATGGATCAGATACAACCCATGCAAAAGACAGAATAACTACTATCCCTAAACCAATTTTAATTGTATTTCTTTGCATGAAAATTTTCTTGAATAATAAAGTGAATCAAACTTCATTTGAAGTATAATTTAACCGAAAGCACGGGGTTATTTCAATAGGTAAACGCTTCTTTTAATACCACTTGCATTAATGCTTTTGCGAGGGTTTGGTTTTGGGTGATTTGGGTTTCCAGTTGGTCGTAGAGGGTGAGTAGTTTTTGACATGCTTTTTTACCTGATTGTTTAATGAAATAGCGATTATACATAAAAACGATATTTTCGTCTCCGTATTTATTATCTAAAACTTGTGAAACGCCCCGCCGTTATTAAAAGAGTATAGGAAAATAGGCACATCAAAGTGGCAACTCCCACCTCCGTGAATATCCTCGCCGAAGGTTTTATGCCCGCCCCCGTGAAATCCTCACCTCTGGATGCATAACATCAACAGTTAAAAAATTCATTGCGATTCAAAAGAGAATCGTTGCAACTCCAATATGAATCGTCGACATTTTCATTTGAGTGTTCAATTTGTTCATTTGCATGTCCAAATGGGGTTTGGGGGCGTTTTGTGGCACACCCGACCCACCCACAAACCGCATAAACGCGTCCCTCGGTTTCATTTGCATGCTCAAATAACTCATGTGAACGCTCAAAAATGAATTGCAATGAATCTTTCTGGAGTTGCAACGAATCTTATTTAAGTCCGAAACCGCATACATATGCCATTCTTACCCAAAAACTCCTCATTTACCGCCCCACTCCTGGCATATCCCCGCCCCTGCCTTAACGCCCACCGCCGTTTTAATAACCGCCGACGGTAATACCCCAGCAAAGCAGGTATAATCCCCTTCATTTACCCAACCGAGAATTAAAATGCTTGCCCTTAATGAAGATTCAAACAAAGCCAAAGTGGATATATTGCACGGCGATTGCACTGACGCAAAGACACTCAAAAAGGACTCGGTGGATTTAACCGTGACCTCGCCGCCGTATAATTTGGGCATGGAATATAGCGGCGATGGCAAAGATGATTTAATGGAATACGAAGATTATTTGGAATTTTCACGCAAATGGATGAAAAATGTTTATAACTGGACACGAACCACCGGGCGATTTTGTCTGAATGTTGGGCTGGATAAAAACAAGGGTGGCAAGCGACCGGTGTGTGCAGATTTAACCCAAATCGCATTGAAACTTGGGTGGAAATATCACGCTACGATTATCTGGAATGAAGGCAATATTTCACGCCATACCGCTTGGGGTAGTTGGAAATCGGCAAGTGCACCACACATTATTGCACCGGTAGAAGTGATTATTATTTTGTATAAAGATGTTTGGAAGCGTGAACGCCGGGGCGAAAATGATATTACCGGCGATGAGTTTAAGGATTGGGTAAAAGTATAGGTATAATGCCGCTTGCCACTTTCGGCAAATAACCGCATAACGGAGCAACTCCATGAAAAAAACACTACTTTTGTCTGAAATACCAATTAATCCTGAGTGGTCGTTTGCGGGCAAGACTATTTCGGACACCGCTTACATTACACATGGGATTTATACTTACCCTGCTAAATTTATACCGCAATTAGCAAGTCGTCTAATTTCTGAGTACAGCAATGAAAGCGACATAGTTATTGATTCATTTATGGGCAGTGGAACCACTGTTTTGGAAGCCATTGTTAATAAACGTATTGGTATCGGCACGGATATAAATGAAATTGCTGCATTGCTATCTAAAGTTAAAACTACTCCAATTGATAGATATTCATTGGTTAATGAATATAGCAATTTGGTTGACGGATTGAAAAGGAAACTTAACGGCAGCATGGAAACTGAAGTAGTGAAAGCCAAAAATAAAATTTACTTACCAGATCGTGTAGATTATTGGTTTAAGCCGCATGTTAAGGATAAGTTGTTAGTAATACTAAATAGCATTACAAAAATAAAAGATGAAAACATTAGAGATGTTTTTTTAATTGTGTTTGCACAAATATTAAAATCTTGTTCCATATGGGCGCAAAAAAGTGTTAAGCCGTTGCGTGATTATGATAAAAAAGAAATTGACCCTTTTTATAAATTTGAATGGCAAGCAAAACGTGTTCTAAAAAAATATCATGATTTAGATGGTGTGCTTTCAGATGAAGTCAAAAAGCATATTGACGATTATCGTATGGTTAAAAACGGTGATTCTAAAAATTTGCCGTGCGAAAATTCTACTGCAACTCTGATAGTTACAAGTCCGCCGTATGTTACATCATATGAATATGCCGACTTACATCAATTGCCATCTTTATGGTTTGGTTTCTTAAATGAATTATCAGAATTTCGCACAAAGTTCACAGGCAGTTCTTTTCGCGTCCGTGATTCTATTGATGTCAAAAGCAAAATTGCAGACAACATAATAAAAGAATTAGGCAATAATAAAAAAAGTCGTGAGGTCGGAAATTATTATGCCGATATGCTGGAAAGCTTTGTTGAAATGGGTCGCGTTTTGAAAAAGGGCGGCAAGGCAGCGATTGTTATTGGTAATACTACGCTGCGTGGTGTTGATATTCTTAATGCTGAGGTATTCCAGCAACAATTTGAAAATATTGGATTTAAAACTTTTGATATAATTCACAGAGAAATCCCGTCTAAGATGTTGCCGTCTACCCGCAATCCTGAAACTGGTAAATTCACTAGAGCAAGTAATTCTAATAAATTGCTTGCTTATCCAACCGAGTATATTTTAATAATGGAGAAAATCTAATGACAACCAAGCCGTTTAGCATTGATGATTTAATCACCATTTACGAGAGCTATCATACTAGATTTAATCAGCAATCATACAAATACATAAGCAAAATTTTAGCTGATGCAAAACCAGAGCATCTGAAAACTTTTGAAGGGAAAGATCATGAACAATCTTGGCGTGCATTTAAGGGTAAGAATTTAGAGAAACTCATTGTTCATATTATTAAAAATGAAGTCGAAAAGTTAGGATTGAAAATTATATTAGGACATGAAATTGAAAGAAGAAGGGAAGATAAACTGACTATTCAAATGGCGCAAGTTAGACGAAATTTGCTAATTGACTACGGCGAATTTGGTTACCACTTACCAGATGTTGATATGGTTATTTACGACCCAAATGATTCGAAAGTAATCGCAGTTTTATCAAGCAAAGTAACCTTGAGAGAACGCATCGCACAAAGCGGGTACTGGAAACTCAAATTGCTATCACAGCCGTTAACCAAGCACATTAAAGTTTGCTTTGTAACGCCAGACGAAGACAACCTGTTTGCTGATGATAATCAAACTAAAAAGCCACGAGCTATCGCTGAAATGGATTTAGACTGCAGTTACGTTTTAAGTGAAGCGGAGGTTAAAACAAGTAATAAAGTTAAGTTATTTGAATATTTTGTTGGCGACCTAAAAAAATTGCGTTAATAAAGTTGCCCCGACTTTTTTATGCCCACCACAAAGCATACGGGCAAAATAATAAGCGGATTACTTTACCAAGCCACCACCGTCCGCCCCCCATCAACATGAATTAAACCTCAACTAAATCAACTATGAACATCCAACTACCAACCGAAACAGATGCTATGCGGCGAGTTATTAAGGTTGCCAAATCTGGTGATATGGCTTGCCAATTGCAATTGGCGGAAACTTATATGTGGGAAAAGTTTGTAAGCAGGACTTTAATAAAGGAAATTATTGGTCGCAACAATTTTATATAAGCATGTATAAAAAGGCAAAATCAATCAACGATAAAAAGCATATGGCATTTACAAAATGTATCTTGGACGGTTATAAAAAATTTGACATCAACGGTCATATTGAAATGAATTTAGTATGGATTTTGCTGGATTAAATGCGCAAATTAGTTTATAGATTACTCCGATGTATAAAAATAGACACAATTATTTTTCAAAAATATTTTATGCGATAGCAATCAGCAAAAATTCACAACCATAATCATGTCAAAAAATAACCTAATAGAATTTGACAGCCATATTTTAATTCGTGCTTGCGGCAACGCATTCAACGATGGAAAGTATGATTTGCGTTCGTTAGAAACGGTAGTGCATAACTATCGTGTTATGCTGGATAAATTGATTGCAACTCAGTTGCAGTATGGGCATGGTCAAGCAAAACGTAACATTAAATCTAATTATGAAGTTGAAATTAAAAATGGGTCATTGGAATTTTTAATTTATTTATGCAATATGGATAATTTGGCAGCAATGAGTGCAAGTGCACCTACCGGATTAGTGGATATTAGCAACAAAATCGTTTTGCTTTATCGCAACGTAATCGAACTTTATCAAATGAAAAATTCAATTGAACAACGTGGCGAAACAGCCCAGTATAATTTCGATGAGTCGGAAAACGATCATAGCATTGCCAAAGGTATGATTATAAATGGAGGCAACGTCACCATTAATGTAACCCAGAAAGTTTATGACTGTGCGCAAAATATAGGACGCCCATTGCAGAATGTTACTAAAAATTTAGATGGTCGCAATATAGAGTCAATTTCTATGTGTTCTAAAAATGAAAGTTCTAATTTGACACACGACGACCAACATTCATTCAAAAGTAATAAGGAGATGTTGTCGGATGAAGTGATAATAACAGGACGGTTAGACAGGGTTTCTTTTTCATCAAGTAAAGGAACCGTAGTAACGGCCGGTGATAAACATTTAGTGGAATGGAATGAACAGTTGCGTGGTGACATGCATGATGCTGGTGATGTTGATGGCGTTACTTTTTGGACACATCCTATTATCGATTTAATGAAGTTGGACAAAAAACCTGTTGCTTATAAAATTTACAAATGCGAAATTCCTTAACTCGTAATCGTATTTATTTTATGTAGATTTCATCGTGCAATTTTACGATGACAAAATCGGTTTGTATGACCCAAAAAGTAGATTCACCATAGACGGTGATAAATGCGATAGATTATTAACTTATATCAAAGCCGAAAATAAAAAATAATAAATTGGTTGCCACCGAAGCGTACGGCTGGAAAACAGAATTTGGCAAACGGATAATCGTATGCAGATTGCAGTCCTCCAACAACTTTTTGCGGATCCGCTCTTTCACGCCATCGCCGGTAAGCGAGCCATCGGGTAAAACGATCGCGGCTCGGCCACCGTCTTTAAGCAAATGAATCATCAAAATCAAAAATAAATCAGCCGATTCCTTAGTGCGATAAGTTTGCGGAAAATTACTTTCATTATTATTAGAAACCACCCCACCAAACGGCGGATTAGCCAGTATCACATCCACGCGATCCCGCTGGCGATATTCATTCAAGGGCCGCGCAAGCGAATCATCATAGCGAATGCTCGGCAAATTAATGTCGTGCAAAATCAGATTGGTGTTGCCTAATAAATACGGCAGCGGTTTATATTCCCAACCCATCACATTTTTGCCAATCGCAGTACGCTGCGCAACCGTGCGCGCCGTCGCTTTAAGATGTTCTATCGCCGCAGTCAAATAACCACCGGTGCCACAAGCCGGATCAAGCACCTTCTCGCCATGCTTGGGATCAGTCAACTCGGTCAGCAATTCAGTAATCGCCCGCGGCGTATAAAACTCCCCCAAAGTGCCAGCGCTCTGCAACTCACTCAAAAAAGTTTCATAAATCTGCCCGAATAAATGCTTGTCTTTACTATTGTTGAAATCAATTTCATTAAGTTTATTAATCACCTGGCGCAAATGAATGCCAGATTTCATATAATTATAATTATTAGCAAACACCTCATGCACCAACAAACCCCGCCGCTCCCCCGCCGACAAATCAATATTCGCCAACGCAGGAAACAATCTCCGATCCACAAACCCCAACAACTCATCCCCCGTCATCCCCTCATCATCCCCCGCCCACTGATCCCAATGCAGCTCCGCAGGAATAGGCGATTTATAACCATCTTGAATGAGCTCTAATTCCTTGTCCTTATCACTGAATATCTTAAGGAATAACATCCAACCAAGCTGGAGGATACGAAGCTCGTCACTGCCCGTGCCAGTGTCCTGGCGCATGATGTTGCGAGCGGATTTAACGAGGGAGGGGATGGAGGTCATTGGTCAATATACATAAAAGACTGAGGGGCATGCTTCACATCAAATTCATTTAATTCTTTTGGTGTTTTATATTCTGTTACTGATTTAACTTTTATTGCATACCCAATGCTTCTACCAGCAAAATATTCGTCATAAAATTCTTTTTCCACCCCCGCTTTTTTCATTGTTTTTTTCCATAAATCTTTTGGAGTAAGCGATAGAATTTCACCTACCTCAAATTCCCCTATCACTTTACTAACAGGGCTTGATGCATACACGATAATAATTTTCACTAAGGGAGATTTGAAAATTATCTTTCTAAATTCATATTTTTTTTCTTCTGAAAAAATTTTATATGCGTATTCAGGTTTTATGGATAACAACACTTTCATTTTTATATACCTCGTTGTATATTTTGCTTAATGACTCCCAACCAATTTCTCTAAATCCTCTTGGCGCATCAGTCACATCTCTTAAAACTCCAATATCAATTAATTTATCCATATTTAACTTCTTAGGAAAGGAAAAGGCATACAGAAAATTGACAACAAAAGGTTTTCTTGCATATTTCCCCCAATACTCAAGCAATTCTTTATCTGTAAACGCTGTTCGTTGCTGACAAACATCTATCAATCCTTCTATCGTTGATGGGTTAACCACATTTTCAACTATTCCAATTGTAGTGACTACACTTATATATCGACCACCAGTCCTATAAAAAACGATAGTGTCACCACTACTTAAGTTTCGCTCTATTGAATGCGATATGTATACTTTTTTAATGGCATTACGATGAGGCGCATTTTCTACAAAGTCTAACGGAGATTCAGTTCTCAAAATAGAATCTGGAAACAATTCTGTATGATATTCTGGATAAATTGGAACAATAAACACCTTTCCTTCTTTCGATAAAAATGGAAATGTCACTTTTGGATTATCTCTATCCGCAGGTTTTTCAAACCGCCTTACGTAGACACTTTCTACTCCTGCCGGCGATGCTTTCTGCCCCCAAAGTGTAAAGCCCCACTCTTCCAATAACGCGACTAGTCTTGCCTGATCAGATAACTCTGTCTGTTCAGGCCTATCAAAAATAGTTACATAAATTTCATTAACTTTTTGTTTAATCGCATTATCGAAAATTATTTTACAAAATCGCTCTCCTAGTTTGACACCAATATCTGCAACCTTAAATGTTCCTATCTTTAATCTAACGCTTTTAGAAAATAGAGGTGTAATATCTGAATAATTTTCCTCTTCGTCTTCTTTTTTAATAAAAAGAAATGCTTTTAATTTCCCTGCATAAGAACATATATAACAGATATCTTCGGATTTTCCATTAAACCATTCATCAAATTTTGGATAATATTCTCTAAAACTATCAAAGAAAGAATCATTTATATCAACGTTTCCAAAATATTCTCTCTTAACTGAAAGTATCTTGTAATCAATAAAGTCCGGATTCTCCATAATTGCTTTCTCTATAAATGAATCAATTTTAAATACCTTGCTATCAATCCCAAGATCATGAGCCTTTTTATGTATCTTGTTGTCTTCGGTTATTAACATACCAACACGGGAGCAATATACTTCATTAATAAGCAAAGTGTCGTTTATATCATTGTCTGTAGTATCCCACTTGTCACTTATCTTCTTAACTTCAGGATGTAATGGAGCCATGGTTTGTAATACCTGATAACTTCCAAGTTTAATCCCCATTGTCCGCGTCACTTTTTTATCAGCATGCCGTTGTATTTCGTCTTCAGTGATACGGCTGACAAATTTAGCATGCTGTAATTTATCAAGCCATTGAAAGAGAATGCCAATATTTTCGCGCACAACATTACTTGTTTCACGATGAATTACAATATTAGTGTCCAACAATACTTTCATCGTATTTCTTTAATCAAAGATCGATAGTTGCCATTTTTTATTTCGACTAACGGCACTTCCAATTCTAATGAAACTTGCTGAGCGTATCCAATCTCGGTGATCTGCATATTTCTCAACATATCGGTGTCATGAATTTTATTATCTCTTTGATCTAGTCGTTTTTTAATCACATCAATTTTCTCAGTAATTATTACTAATAGCATTGGTGCAATTTTCTCAAAAGTATCCATCGGTATTTTTTCAATCACATCTGCCGTGTTACGTAAGCAAAAATGACCATCAAGCAGGTAGGTTTCGTCGTTACCTCGAATTTTCTCCAATCCTGCTATCAACTTATCTTGTGTATCTTGAATGTTGACAACCTTTTTGTTCCCGGATTCGCTTATTTCACCCCACTTTATAATCTCACTCGCCTTTTTGTGCACGGCATTAGTTTGTTCGGAAATTTTTTGACATATCATGCTTTTACCAACGCCATGAATCCCGCCTACGAATATTATTTTGCTCATCATGCCACCTTACAAATCTCATGTCCGAACTCAACCAACGCTCGCTGACACGCGGTTTTACCCCCCAACAGCCCCACAATCTCCATGGGAGATTCGAACTGACTCAGCGGTTTGATTTGCAAGACCTTCATATCTCCAATGTTCTCTATACCTTAATCGGCGTATTTATCTAGCACGGATTCTAACACTTTACGGGCTGGACTGCTACATTTAGTGAAATAGTCGCCTTTTTTGACATCATCCACTCGTTCATGGGATAACAAAATACGGAGATCATCGCTGCCCGTGTCTTGGCGCATGATGTCACGGCAGATTTTACAAGATTACTGATGTTCGGCGTTGGGTTTTCCCTTGAACCACTCCTCGGGAATATTGCAATTTTCGCTATTGGGGATTGGGTCTGATTTCTTAATTTGCAAGTGTAGTGGCATTGAAACACAATTGCCAAAAACAAGTGCTTCCCCTGGAATGGATTGTTTAATTTTGTTTGTGAAATCGTCAGAAAAATACGGCAAAACCGCTTGAATGTAACGCATATCTCTTTCATTATGAATTCTATGAACTATGAAGTTAGCACACTGGGAAAGCACTGTTTCAGACAATTCCGATGGCCTTTGAGATGAAATAAGTAAATATAAAGAATACTTTCTACCTTCTCTGGCTATTTTTTCAAATATGTTCTCTTTGATTAAATACTCATATTGTTTTTTTATATAACGATGAGCTTCATCTAAAACTAAATGGATTGGGTTTTTTCTTCTTTCATCGCCAGTTAATTCTTTCCTCTCATCAAAAAGTAATCTTACCGTAACACTAGTTATTGTCTCAAGAATATCTGGACTTAATTCGCTAGTGTCAATAATAACCAATTGACGTTTCTCTGCATCGTCTTCCCAAATTTGTTCGAAATATTTATTTTTTGAATCAACGGCATTTGATTCTCGCATAAATTTACAATCAGGATTATCCAAAAAGTAATCTAAACGAGCCATCATAGTTGCCGTATACCCTCTAATTTGTTTATTTCCGTGAGCATCTTCCTCTAAAAGAACCAAATCAGCAGCAATTTTCAAAAATTTACAATTAAAAAATTCACCAGTTCTTATTTTATTGCTCAATACATTATTAACTTCATCGTGATTTACAGATTGAGATATCTGAGTAGTAGCAATATCTAGTGATTGTTCATTGTTAGCATAATTGAGAACACATGATTTTTGCAAACAATCAATCTCTGCCAATAGTTCAGGACAGGCATCTACAAGTTTCTGATCGGATCTTATAATACTGGTTATGCTTCCAAGCACACTCGCTGCCGTTGTAATCCTCGCAGTGTCAGAGTCGGCTTGTCGCAATACGCCAAAAATCATATTACATACACGATACCTGAGATAATTAACAAATATTCTCTTCTCTTCTTCGCTTGATGTTCCAATTTTGTAAAACCGATAACATTCTTGTAAAACTTTATCCCAAAATGGGCGTTGTGTCGCATCTGTTGCTAAAAGAAACGCGCTCCATTCATCTAACGACAATAAAAAATGCGGCAAATAAAACGGCTTATAACCATCTTGCTCGCCTGTAATATTAGGTTTATAGTATCCGACTTTAATATTGCTATTATTTTCAAACGCTTTTTTGTACTCACCATTAACATCAAATAAAAGCATTCGCGACCCGATAGCTGAGTAATCTTTTTTCCTGTCAATTTCTTGGATAATGTGAGCAATAGTATTAGATTTTCCACTCCCAGAGTTCCCTAAAACTGCCGAGTGCATATTGAAGAAATTATCAATGCTCACATCTACTCGATAATTAATTAAATTCCTACTTATCCCCAAGTAAAAAGATTTATGAATGTTCTTTTTTTCTTCTGTGCTTTGAATTTCTTCTGTATCTTGAATTTCCAAAATAACCAGCATATCTTTAGATGTTACGATGCTCACATCACTGTATATGCTGGGGTAAATACCTACTCCAAGTGTAAATGTTTTTTCTTTAGTAATTGTACCAATTGGTTTCAGTAACAGCTCTCTATTACTTTCCATATCAAATGATGCTTTTTCTTGATATAAATCTGAGTCAAGAATCGATATGACTTCACATATAACCACTTGTTTAATGGCGTTAGATATTTTCAAATAACTTCCAATGTTGCCAAAATAATAAACGTCGCCATGTAGATTGACAGAGTTACCTCTAATTTCTGATGAAATTTTAACCTTCAGTTGATTATAGTTAATACTAACTACCTTGCCTATTTTCATTTTCTTTCTGTCACTTTTTTCAGAGCAGACCTAAACCCATCTAACAGATTTGCATCTCTATTCTCATCTACCTTTGGCAATAATTTTGTGACGATATAATCAAAATGATGAATTTTCTCTTCGTCGTCCTTGCTATATATTTGATAAATCCGATTATCATTGATTGTTGTTAATGGATTTTTATATTTGCCAAAAATAACCACAGATAAAGATGAATTTGATGTCAGAGATTGATAAACAATATTATTAATATGCTCATCGCTAAAGCTATAACCAATCACAAACAGCACAGAATTAGGCAGTGATAACTTTGTTTGAAATTCTCTAATAATATCGGTATATGGTGACCCGAGACTTTGCTTTTGTTTCAACGGCGTTGGATAAATTAGGGAGACATTCCCTTCATTAGGCGTATTTTGATCAACTGAAATTTCATGAATATTAAAAAAATAATTCCCATCTTTCTCAACCCAATTAATAGAACCATGAAGTTTATACAAATAAACCATATCTTCCAATGGTTCAAACTTCTCCAAATTGACATCTATTTTTTTAGAAAAAGTGTAACGAAATCTTGCAGGATTAAAAACTCGTTTTAATCCTCCTCCAAAGCCATTATTATAATTTATATTTAAATCATCTAATGCTGTTTCATTAAGTAAGTCACTATTGGTTGTAAAAATATTAATTCTTGATAGATCTTTATTTCTCAATGTTATTTTTTGATAAAATTCTTTATAGATACTCAATGCTTCTTCTGTTTTTCCCTTTTTCTTTATTAAATCAACATTAATTTTTTCATATATAAATTTTTCAATTTCATTTATTAGTGAATCTACAGCACCTAATTTATTTTCACAATCTAGATATGGAATCCCTTCGAAAGAATTTTTTGTAGCATAAAGTATTTCTAATTTATTTTCTAAATTTCCATCTTTAATTTTTCCATATAGAGTTTTATCTTCATCATTCAATTCATTTTCAATTTTTTCTTCCATTTCATTCATAGTCGGTATTGCACCTGCGCTAGTTCCTGCACCGAGTAAAAAGTTAACATTTTTAACATTAAATAACTCAGCAATTTTCTCTTTTATCTTCGCTATTTTATCTTCAGTTGTGGAAGTGGTGCCGGTGGTATTCATGTTTGGCGACCCGTCATCAGCAACCCTTTCCCCTCCTTGAATAAAAGTTATTTGGTTGTTTTTTGTAACACGCATCTTAAGCCGCCCTATAAATTTCATTTCCCAACTCCACCAACGCTCTTTGATACCCTATTTTACCCCCAAACAGCTCCACAATCTCCATCGGAGACCCGAATTTATTCAGCGGTTTGACCTGCAATATCTTCATATCTTCAATGTTTTCGATGCCTTCGTCGGCGTATTTATCCAGCAGGGATTCTAACACTTTGCGGGCTTGGTTGTTGTATTTGGTGAAATAATCGCGTTTTTTGACATTATTCACGCGCTCGGTGCGGGTGAGGGGTGGTTGGTCGAAGGCGGTGTGGCAGATTAGGTCGAATATATCCATTTCTTTGTTGACTGCATCTTTTAGGTTTTCGTAGATGATGCCTTGCTCGGTTAGTTCTTCAATAATGGCTTGCTTTTTGTCTGCTTGATTCCATTTGTTAATAAAGTCATTAAGGGATTGGTATTTTTTAAGCACTTCCTGTTTGGTATAATCTTTCAAACTGCCGGTGATAAGTTTTCCATTGTTCCCCATATATTGGAGTCGTTCATTGAGGATGGCGACATTTACGCCATTGATATAGACCTTTTTCCATGGCTCATCAACCGCAGCGTCACCATCTTTTGTTGTAAGCATTTCAAGTGGATCAAAGATTATTTCCGTACCATATTCGTCGAATACCGGATCGGCAGTTGATGCTTCATCTTCGGTATACTCTATCTCATCATTTTCTCCGACTTCTTTTACTTTAACTGGTTCGCCGTCAAAATCCGGGTCGGAAAATTTGTCGGTAACATTACGGAAATCCATAATCGTGAAAAATTGTTTACCAAATTCTTCGTTGATGCGCGTTCCGCGACCGATAATTTGTTTGAATTCGGTCATGGAATTGATATTGCTATCTAACACGATGAGTTTACAGGTTTGCGCGTCGACGCCGGTGGTCATGAGTTTAGAGGTGGTGGCAATAACCGGATATTTTTCATCGGGGTTAATAAAGTTATCTAGTTCCCTTTTTCCTTCGGGATTATCGCCAGTTATTTGCATTACGAATTTACTATTTTCTGCTACCAAATCACTATTCTCGTTAGCAATGGCAACTCGCATGCGCATGGCATGCTCAATATCTCTGCAGAAGATGATGGTTTTATCAAAGCGATTTGTCTTTTTTAAGAATTCTGTCACTCTTTGCGCAACCACTTTTGTCCGCTCATCTATGACCAGATTTTTATCAAAATCTCCGCGGTTATAGATGCGATCATCTATCAGATGCCCTTGTTTGTCCGTTTTACCTTCTTCGGGTCGATAGTTTTCCAAATCAACATTCAAACCGACACGCAATACTTTATACGGCGCAAGAAAGCCATCTTGAATGCCTTGTTTTAGCGAATAGGTATAGATTGGTTTGCCAAAGTAATCAGCGTTGGATACATTTTTGTTTTCTTTGGGAGTGGCGGTTAAACCGATGTGGGTTGCATGACTAAAATATTCCAGAATTTTACGCCATGCGCTTTCTTCATCAGCACTGCCACGGTGGCATTCGTCAATGACAATTAAATCAAAAAATCCCGAACTGAATTTACGATAGGCATCTTTATCTTCATCGTAATCAGTTAAACCTTGATAAAGAGCGAAATAGATTTCGTAAGATTTATCAATTTTCTTATTCTTGATAACCGTCATTTTATCTTTGAAATGACGAAAGTCACCACGCATTGCTTGGTCAATCAATACATTTCTATCCGCTAGAAAAAGTATACGTTTCTTGGTGTTACTTTTCCATAGACGATGAATGATTTGAAATGCGGTATAGGTTTTACCGGTGCCGGTCGCCATCGCAAGAAGAATGCGCCCTTGACCTTTTGCGATTGCCTCCACGGTACGGTTAATGGCTATCTGCTGATAATAGCGTGGCGATCTGTCGCCTCGATCAATATAATAATCTTGCGCTGAAATCCGTTCTTGTTCTTTGGTTTCTATGCATTTGTATTTTTTGTATCGCTCCCAAAGCGTTTGCGGTGATGGAAATTCATCAAGCGTTAATTCTTTTTCTATTTTTCCATCGGTGCAAGTACGATCATGCTCACAAAAGCCATCGCCATTGCTGCTGTATACTGATGGAATATCTAAAATTTCCGCATAGTTCAAACCTTGTTGAATGCCGGCACCCACCGAATGTTTGTTACTTTTCGCTTCAATGATGGCGATGGCAATGTTTCGCTTGTAAAAGAGTATGTAATCGGCTCTTTTTCGCTTTCCACGGTTGGTGAGATTGCCCCGCACATAGATGCGGCCGTCAGTGAAAGACACTTCTTCCCGAATTTGGGTTACCAAATCCCACCCCGCTTTTTCCAAAGCAGGCAGAATGTATTTGCTGCAGATGTCTCTTTCTGACAAGTGTTTTTTAGAGGTCATTGGTGGTGCTTTTTGCTGTTTTGAGGTGGGGTGGATGAATCGGTGGTATTTGCGGTTTAGTTTAGCAGTAAATGCAAGCGCTGACGGCGGAATATAAATATATGCGATTGTTAGGGTAAATTCGGCAACTTATAAGAAACATTGCCTTCATTTACGATTACAAATCCATTTCCTTTGAGTTTTTCAATCACAGATAATATTTCTGCTTCATCCATCTTTTCCGTAAATAAGTTATTGATTGTATTTTTCAATGTTTCCACCTTTCTCGGTCTTGATTGACCACGATTTACCAGATTTTTAATAATCGCATTAATTTTTTCATCAGCACTTGTAGCGTTAGATATGCGCAAATATGGTATTTCAGATAAATTTGTTTCTCTTTGCACTCTAATTCCTCTTCCCACTAAATGATTAACTAATTGATCAAATCCCGTATCTTTAGAAATAATATGAAATTCAGCATCGGGTTCTTGGCATGAGAGCTCTCCAATGTAAAATGCAATATGAAAATCTAAAGCATTATGACCGTTTCCAGAAATTTTTATGTACTTAGCGTCATCGCATAATTCCTGCATCGCAGATGCAATATCAAATGAAATTTTTGTTTGACTTGCACCAACAAATACGATTATCTTAAAAGGATGGTTAGCCAAAATCTTTAGATTGCTTGGCTGCACATTTTCTAAATCAATGAGCACATATATTGTAGGCATTTTACTTTTCATGATATTCCTCAATGACACGCCATCCCCCACTTTTTCAACCGCCAATAATTATAAGGCCATGGCGTGATAAACCCAAAAAATAAAGCAATCAACACTACCCACCAAATGAAAGTTGCGCCGCCGGTTATTATATAGTCGGTTAGGTTCATGGCAGTTTCCATGGCTAACATGGAGATGAAACTCATTCCGCATGCGGTTTTGAGGGCGAGGGTTGGGGGCATTTTTTGTTTGATTAATAGGTAGGTTTCTAACAGGATGCTGGTGATTAAACCGTTAGTCATTGCCAGTATGAAAATCATTAAGGTTGGGGCGGTATACGGGGTGAATTGGAAGAAGGCGATGGTGCCGAAATCGCCGATGGCGCAGCCGA
>WASV01077404.1_pt1 | contig 27451 bp, 24 predicted proteins | sample 5698531 | NCBI WGS metagenome assembly WASV01 (sample SAMN11175559, study PRJNA528189) | sponge metagenome | isolation source: marine sponge | host: Myxilla | place: Antarctica: Western Antarctic Peninsula, King George Island | collected 2013-01 | reverse complement strand
ATATCATAAAACGACAATTTCGTTTAATAAACGGTTCATAAATGAAAGTTATCGGCGGGAAATCAAGCGGCGACACGGCGGTTGGAATCTTGATGTTGGAGACACGCTTCCCGCGCATTCTCGGCGACACTGGCAACGCACTTTCTTGGTCATTTCCAGTGTTATACCGCGTCGTTTCCGTATAAAGGAGTATTCTATTTTTTAGGCAACCTACTCATAATTATCATATACTATGCTTGCTATGAAACAAGATCGCATGCTTTCCACCGCCTCCGATACCGGCAATGCTGAAATTTTGTACGAATTGGAACTCCGCCCAAGGATGAGCAACGCTGGGCTTGTGTCGATTCATCAGGTGCTCTCGCACAATCAATACGGGGTTGAACAAACGATTAATATCGTCGGCGAATTGCCGTTGACCATTAAGGTGGATGGCCGTGAATTGGTGACCCTGATGACGCTTGGTACCCACCCGGAAAAGCTGGTGCTTGGTTATCTGCGCAACCAAACTTTGTTCTCGAGCCCCGAAGCAATCAAATCGATCATGGTAGATTGGGATCGCGAGGTGGCGGAAGTCATTACCATGCAAGGTGGTGGTGTGCCAGGTTTGGACACTATCAGGCACATTGTGACCACCGGTTGCGGACAGGGCACCATTTTGAGTTGCATGCTCGATAAACTATACGAATACCGGTTGCCGGATATTCCGGTCAAGCAGTCCGATATCTACACGGTCCTTGCGAAAGTCGTACAACATAATAACGCGTATCGAACCGCCGGTTCGGTGCACGGGTGCGGGTTGTATGGCAACGGCGAGATATTGATGTTTATCGAAGATGTTGGTAGACATAACGCGATGGACACTATCGCCGGCGAGATGTGGTTGCAAAACATGCGAGGACAAGACAAAATTTTCTACACCACCGGTCGGCTCACATCGGAAATTGTGATGAAAGCAGTACTGATGGATATTCCTGTGTTGATTTCACGCAATGGTGCGACCCACATGGGCTTTGATCTGGCAGAACAACTTGGTGTCACCTTAATCACGCGTGCGAAAAGTCGACATTTTATTGCACTCAACGCCAAAAATTTGATCTTCGATCAACCACCACCGCAAAGAAGTAAGGCCGCTTCATGACCCCCCTACAATTGACACCTGTCATCCTCTGTGGCGGTTCTGGCACTCGCTTGTGGCCCCTTTCGCGCAAGCATCATCCGAAACAATTTGTGCCGTTGTTTGATCAAGCGAGCACGGACACCCTATTCCGCCGGGTATTAGACCGGGTTGTGCTTTTCAATGTGCCGCGCACTATCATAGTTTGCAATCATGCGCATCGTTTCTTGGTTGCTGGCAGTTTGAATGATGCCGAACGTGAAAAATGCAGCGTGTTGGTTGAGCCCGAGCAACGCAATACCGCTCCGGCAGTGACGTTGGCGGCACTCCAGGCGATGCACGAATTCGGCGATGCACTGCTACTGGTCATGCCATCTGATCATGTGATTGCCGCACCTGATGCCTTCACTGATGCCGTTACCGCCGCTGTTAGCGTCGCACAACAAAATCAAATCGTCGTCTTCGGCATTACTCCCGACCGTGCTGAGAGCAACTATGGCTATATCCATGTCGACGACAAACAAGCGACCTCTCTCGGTATATCCCACAAAGTCGTCGAGTTTTGCGAAAAACCCGAACAAGAAGTTGCCGCCGAATGGATTGCGCGTGGAAATTGTTATTGGAACAGTGGCATATTCCTGATGAAAGCATCGGTCTATCTCGCCGCCATTGACCGCTTTGAGCCCGGCATGCGGCAAGCATGCGAGCAAGCATATACAAAACGCTATGAGGATTTGGGGTTTGTACATGTCGACGCAGATTGGTTTGCGAAATGCCGGAATATCTCGATCGACTATGCGGTCATGGAACGCACTGACAACATCATGTTGGTGCCGACCGACATGGGGTGGAGCGATTTGGGCGACTGGAATTCCCTCAGTACAGAATTTCAAGAGATGCCCAATGGCAACCGAGTACGAGGCGATGTCGTCCTCAAAGAGGCCACGCAAAATATCGTTTACTCGAGCGAAAAACTGGTTAGTGTGCTCGGTGTGGACAACTGTGTGGTGGTCGATACGCCGGATGCGCTATTGGTTGCTAGCCGCGCACACGCCGGCAATATTAAAAACCTGATCGCGGACATTCAGCATCGCCCCGAAGCGGATACGCCACACAAAGTATTTCGTCCTTGGGGTTATTATGAAAGATTAAACAAATCCGATTACTTTCAAGTGAAGCGGCTTTTGATCAACCCCGGGCATAGTTTGTCCTTGCAAATGCATTATCACCGTTCTGAGCATTGGGTCGTAGTCAAAGGGGAAGCACGAGTTACTCGTGGCGATGAAACCTTCACGATCGAGCCGAATCAATCTACTTATATCCCCGCGCAAGTTCGTCATCGATTGGAAAACGTTGGTACCGAACCTGTGCAGATTATCGAGGTTCAATGCGGCGATTATCTCGAAGAAGACGACATCGTCCGCTTCGACGACCGCTACGGCAGAACCGAGGCGAAGCCGACCTGAAGTCATAGGCTCATCTCTCTAAAATCTGTATATAATCCATCTTAATAAACCATCTTAATAAACCATCTTAATAACTTCTTTCTGAGATTTCGATGCCACCTAAACTGCATGTTAAAACTTTCGGTTGCCAGATGAATGAATACGATTCATCGCGCATGATGGATTTGTTGCATGTGAGCCATGGTTATGAGCGCACTGATAATCCTGATGATGCCGATGTCGTGTTGTTGAATACTTGTTCGGTGCGCGAGAAAGCGCAAGAAAAAGTGTTTTCGCAGTTAGGCCAGTGGCGGCGTATTAAAGCGCGCAAGCCGAAGCTTTTGATCGGCGTCGGTGGCTGCGTTGCTAGCCAGGAAGGAGCGATGATTATGCGACGTGCACCCTATGTCGACATAGTGTTTGGCCCGCAAACGTTGCATCGCATACCGGCGATGATTGACCAAGTGTTAAAGCAGCGCGCCAAGGCGGTCGATATCACCTTCCCCGAAATCGAGAAATTTGATTGCTTGCCGCCACCCAGCGTAAACGGTGTTAAGGCATTTGTTTCGATCATGGAGGGGTGCAGTAAATATTGCTCCTTTTGCGTTGTTCCATATACCCGTGGTACCGAATTTAGTCGCCCGTTTGATGATGTGATTGCCGAAGTATATGGGCTTGCACAACAAGGTGTGCGCGAAATCAATTTGCTCGGGCAGAATGTCAACGGTTATCACGGCACAACGCATGACGGTGCCCGTTCGATCGAGTTTGCCGAATTACTGCCCTATGTCGCTGCAGTTGACGGCATTGAGCGGGTGCGCTATACCACTTCCCATCCAATCGATTTCACCGATGCGTTGACCAACTCCTATGCAGAAATACCCGAGTTAGTCGGGCATTTACATCTGCCGGTGCAAAGCGGTTCCGACCGCATTTTGCAAGCGATGAAACGTGGTTACACTGCCAATGAGTACCTCGTTTGGATCGATAAGATTAGGAAGAACCGCCCAAATATTTCATTCTCTTCGGATTTTATCATCGGCTTTCCCGGTGAAACCGAGGCAGATTTTGCGGCCACCATGGATTTAATCGAAACGGTCGGTTATGACCAGTCATTCAGTTTCATTTATAGCCAACGACCGGGTACGCCGGCTGCCGAGTTGCCCGATGACGTGCCAATGGCCGTAAAAAAAGATCGGTTGAAGAACTTGCAAAACCGCATCAATCAGATGGCAGCGGCAATCAGTGAACAGATGGTGGGCACGTCCCAAGTCGTGTTGGTCGAAGGTCGATCGCGCAAAAGCATCGAGCAAATGTCCGGGCGCACCGAAAATAACCGGGTGGTCAATTTCGATGGCAATATTAACATGGTCGGAGAATTCCTGACCGTGCAAATTACTGAGGCGTTGCCAAATTCGTTGCGCGGTGTCGTCGTTGCAACATCGCAGTAATTGCCGCTCAGGAATTAATATTTAACACTTATTTGGCTCCTCATTGGATAGCACTGTTACATTTCAATTAATACCTGCAGACCATGAGTGGTTGGCACAAGTTTGTGGCGTACTTGATATGCACCTGCGGCAAATCGAAAGCCGCTTGCAAGTTAAAATCAAACATCGTGATAATACGTTCAGTGTACGCGGTGCATCAGTATGCGTTGCCACTGCCGAATCGGTTATCTGTTGTCTATTTAAAATGGCAAAACAGCAAAATAAATCAATCAGTAGCCGAGATGTTCATCTGCAGTTGGCGAGTGCGCAGACCGATCAATCACCCTCCTCATATCCACTGCCATCCGATGATGTGACCATTAAACTTCGGAAAAATATTATCCATGTGCGCAATCCGCGCCAGCAAGAATATTTGCGACGCATCCACAGTAACGACATCAACTTCGCTATCGGTCCGGCCGGCACTGGTAAAACCTATCTGGCGGTTGTGTGCGCACTTCAAGCCTTGAGCGAAGATCGGGTAGATCGCGTTTTATTGGTGAGGCCAGCGGTCGAAGCCGGCGAGAAACTGGGGTTTTTGCCCGGCAGTATCGGTGAAAAAATTGACCCCTATCTACGCCCGTTATTTGATGCGTTGCATGAAGTATTAGGTCTCGACCAAGTCGACAAACTGGTCGATCGAGGTACAATTGAACTCGCGCCACTTGCGTATATGCGCGGGCGCACCCTGAACGAGTCGTTCGTGATTCTAGACGAGGCGCAAAATACCACGGTGGAACAGATGAAAATGTTTTTGACGCGCATTGGTTTTGGCTCTAAGGCGGTTATTACCGGCGACATTACTCAGATCGATTTGGCGCGCGACCAACGCTCTGGATTAAAGCACGCACAACAGATATTAGAAGGTATCGACGGTATCAGTTTTATTAACTTTTTACCCGAAGATGTGGTGCGACACCCATTAGTACAACGCATCGTTGAAGCCTACGGGCATTCCGATAGCTGATGCAATTGCAATTACAAGTGGCCTGTGAGGAAAATGATGAGACCCCGAGTCAACATCGGGTTGAATCCTGGGTCGGTGCGGCACTACGGGAAATTGACCACCCCGGTGGAGAGTTAACCGTGCGCTTGGTGAGTAAATCGGAAATGACCACCCTCAACCAGCGATATCGTGGCAAACCCGGAGCAACCAATGTATTGTCTTTTCCATTTGAGCGAGAGGAAGGTTTCCCCAATATACTTGGCGATATTGTGATCTGTGCACCAGTGGTTGCCGAACAAGCAGTGCAACAACAGAAACCACCGCTTGCACACTGGGCACACATGGTAATTCATGGCACTCTTCATCTATGTGGCTTCGATCATGAACACGAGGAAGAGGCTGAGCGAATGGAAAAGTTGGAAACGCAGGTTATGCAAAAGCTTGGAATGCCCCCCCCTTATGATGAGTGAGCATATAAGTGAGCGTAAACGACCGTGTTGGCACATGAAATTACTAGCCTCAACCGCCGGCGGTACTCGATGAAAGCGTTGCTAGCATTGATTGCTGGGGGGCTCTATCCGCTTGCTTTTGCACCATATGGTTGGTGGCCGTTGTGTTTTATCAGCATTGCCATTTTGTTCTGTTTGTGGATGTACAGTGAGCGCGGCGTTGCGACTCGCCTTGGTTTCATGTTTGGAATCGGGATGTTCGGCGTCGGTACTTCGTGGGTCTATAACAGTTTGCATCACTTTGGCAACATGCCGTCGGTGCTTGCGGTGTTATGTACAGCGGTATTCGTGCTAGTCCTGTCGTTGTTTCCGACTGCGGCCGGTTACCTGCAAGCATGTTTTCGAAAAAAATCACACCACAACCAAGCGATAATCGCTCGAGCAATTTTCATCATGCCCGCTTGCTGGTTGTTCTTTGAGTGGCTTCGCGGGTTCTTTCTAACCGGCTTTCCATGGCTGACCACCGGCTATGCGATGATCGATACTCCGATTGCTGCATTTGCCCCGATTGGTGGTGTCTATCTTGTCGGCATGTTGGCTTTGTTGACTACCGGTGCTGTGGTAGCCGCCTTGCTCGATTTGTCCAAAGGGGGCGCGTTGGCATTATTTATCCTTGTCTTGGTCTGGTTTGAGGGCTGGCAATTAACCGGGGCTGCTTGGACCACTGCACATAATGATCCCATTTCTGTTGCGATCGTGCAAAATAATGTTCCGTTGCAATTAAAGTGGGATGTCGGACACCAGCAACGCATTATCGACGACTATTTTACCCAAAGCGCGCTTCACCGTGATGTCGACTTGGTGGTTTGGCCTGAAGCGGCAGTAAGCGATTATATTGACCGCCTACAGCTAGATTTTTATCAAAAGATCCAGAGCCATCCGGCCGATTTTATTTTTGGGATACTGTCCCGAAAACAGAGCGATGACGGATGGCTTTCATATAATAGCGTCGCGGCTATCGGTGCGCAAACCACGATGTATCACAAACGGCAACTCGTACCTTTCGGTGAATTCATTCCGTTGCCATCGTTGTTTCAGCCACTTATGCAGATGGCAGATATTCCAATGTCCAACTTTACGCAAGGTGCCATCCAGCAAAACCCAGTGCTCGCCGCTGGCACATCTTTTGCCGTATCGATTTGTTACGAAGAAGCTTTTCCGCGGTTCGGGCACCGCGAAATACCGAATACTGGTGTATTGCTCAATGTTAGTGAAGATTCGTGGTTTGGCGATTCATTAGCACCGCATCAGCGACTACAGATGGCACGTTTTCGTGCGCTTGAGAGTGGCCGTCCCATGATTCGCGCTTCCAACAATGGGTTGTCCGGTGTCATCGATTGGCTCGGCGGTCGTGACATGATCGCACCGCAATTCGTCAAAACCGTTGTTACCGCTCAAGTGCAACCGCGCACCGGTACCACTTTGTATGTCATGTATGGGGATTACCCTATATTGTTTATCGCGTTGATTCTTCTAATTAGCGGGTTCTTTAGTGCTCGAAAGTTGTGGTAAAATATTATGCTAATCTAATCCATTTCCCACACCATTATCTATGAATACTCACTCCATCCCCCATTCCACTACTATTAAGTACCCCACATTGGTGGAAGTATGCTGGCAAAGTCGATTTCGCTACCTGCGTGGCGTGATTTTAGCGGTAGTTGGTTCGTTGCTGTTGACCCTGTCGGCCAAAGTGCAAATCCCGTTTCATCCGGTACCGCTAACCATGCAGACCTTTGTTGTGCTCGTCATCGGCTTTGCATATGGGGCGAAACTCGGTGTGTTGACAATATTGCTTTATCTTGCAGAAGGTGCGCTTGGTTTGCCAGTGTTTGCCGGGACTCCAGAAAAAGGTATCGGGCTTGCCTATATGTTCGGCCCAACTGGTGGCTATCTACTTGGTTTTGTGGCGGCGGCAGCGGCCTGCGGGTATCTCGCTGAAAAAGGCTGGGATCGCCGGGTGTCAACCACTTTTTTCGCCATGCTAATCGGCAACTTGTGTATTTATGCGCTGGGCTTATTCGTGCTTGGTGCGTTACTCGGCTGGGATAAACCCATTTTACAATGGGGCATGTATCCATTTCTGCCTGGAGATATATTCAAGATCATACTAGCGGTGATTGTGTTGCCAGTTCTGTGGAAAACGAGGTATTTTAATAATCATGATTTTAATAATCATGATTTTAATAATCATGATTTTAACAGCCATGATGAATAATATGCTCGAGGCTTATGAAAAACATGTCGCTGAACGTGTCGCCATCGGTCTCATCCCGAAGCCGATCGATGCCGAGCAAACTGCGCAGTTAGTCGAGTTACTGAAAAAACCGCCGCTAGAACAGGGAGTTGAATCAAAGTTATTCGAGTTAATCAGCAATCGTGTGCCCGCGGGCGTCGATCCGGCCGCATATATCAAAGCAGCATTCCTCACAGCGATTATTCGTCAGGAAAGCACCTCACCACTGGTCAACCGCGAACAAGCCGTTGAAATGCTCGGGATGATGCATGGCGGCTACAACATTGAACCGTTAATCGAGTGCCTCGACGAGCAGTCGTTGGCGGGTAAAGCGGTTCACGCGCTTTCCCATACACTGTTGATGTTTGATGCGTTTTATGATGTTGCCGAACGTGCCGAAGCGGGGAATCCAAACGCCCAAAAAGCGTTACAGTCATGGGCGGATGCCGAGTGGTTTACGGATAATGCTGAAGTTCCATCATGTATCACTTTGACGGTCTTTAAAGTCCCTGGCGAAACCAATACCGATGATTTATCACCAGCACCGGATGCATGGTCGCGCCCAGATATTCCTTTGCATGCGTTAGCAATGTTGAAAAACCCGCGCTCGGGGTTGACCGACAAACCGCTCGAAACGTTGCAACAGTTAAAAGAAAAGGGCTTCCCAGTCGTCTATGTCGGCGATGTTGTGGGAACCGGTTCATCGCGCAAATCAGCAACGAACTCGGTGTTATGGCATACCGGAAAGGACATCCCCGGTATTCCCAACAAGCGCACTGGTGGGTATTGTTTCGGCGGAAACATTGCGCCAATCTTTTTCAACACGATGGAAGATTGCGGCGCACTGCCGATTGAAATGGATGTCAGCCAAATGGAAATGGGCGATACCATTGATCTTTACCCTCACGAGGGCAAGGTCTGTCGGCATGGTAGCGATGAAATAATCAGTAAGTTTTCATTGAAAGATAGCGTGTTATTAGATGAGGTTCGCGCCGGCGGCCGTATCAATTTGATCATCGGTCGCGGATTGACCACGCGTGCACGGGAGAAATTGGGGCTCGGTGAAAGCGATGTATTCCATAAACCACAGCCGCCAAAAACGACCGACAAAGGTTATACGCTTGCGCAAAAAATAGTCGGGCGGGCTTGTGGCTTGCCCGGGGTTCGCTCGGGGCAGTATTGCGAGCCGAAAATGACCACGGTAGGTTCGCAAGACACCACCGGACCGATGACTCGCGACGAACTAAAAGACCTTGCGTGCCTCGGTTTTCAAGCAGATTTAGTGATGCAATCATTCTGCCATACTTCCGCGTATCCGAAACCGGTGGACATCGAAACACACCATAGTTTGCCCGATTTCATGATGGACCGTGCGGGCATTTCCCTAAAGCCAGGCGACGGCATTATCCATTCCTGGATGAATCGTATGCTGTTGCCCGACACCGTCGGCACTGGTGGCGACTCGCATACCCGCTTCCCGATCGGTATATCGTTTCCAGCGGGTTCAGGTTTGGTCGCGTTTGCTGCTGCCACCGGTGTGATGCCGCTGGACATGCCCGAATCGGTTTTGGTGCGGTTCCATGGCACCATGCAACCTGGCATCACATTACGCGATTTAGTACATGCAATTCCATATACCGCGATCCAAAAAGGATTGTTGACGGTCGAGAAAGTTGGCAAAAAAAATGTTTACTCCGGCCGGGTATTGGAAATCGAGGGCTTGCCCAATCTCAAAGTCGAGCAAGCATTTGAGTTTGCTGATGCATCAGCCGAGCGGTCGGCTTCCGGTTGTACCATTCAACTCAGCTTCGAGCCAATCGTCGAGTACATCACCTCCAATATCGTTATGCTCAAGTGGATGATCAGCCAAGGTTATGGCGACGCGCGCACTATCATCCGCCGTATCGAAGCGATGCAAAAATGGTTGGACGACCCGCAGTTGATGGTGGCGGATTCAGATGCCGAATATGTCGAAGTCATTGACATCGATCTCGATACGATTACTGAGCCTATTGTCTGTGCTCCCAATGACCCGGACGATGCACGTTTACTATCCGAAGTGGCCGGCGACAAAGTTGACGAAGTCTTTATCGGTTCGTGCATGACTAACATCGGGCATTTCCGTGCCACCAGTCTATTACTGGATAAAATGAATAAAGTAATACCGACCCGCATGTGGATTGTGCCGCCAACCAAAATGGATCAAGCGCAATTGATCGAAGAGGGACACTACTCAATTTTTGCCAAAGCGGGGGCACGAACCGAACCGCCCGGTTGCTCGCTGTGCATGGGCAATCAGGCGCGAGTAGCAGACAATTCCACAGTGGTATCGACCTCGACCCGTAACTTCCCAAATCGACTCGGAAAAGGCGCGAATGTCTATTTGACGTCGTCGGAACTGGCGGCAGTTTCGGGTGTTCTGGGGCGGTTGCCGAGCGTTGAAGAATACATGAACGAAGCGAGCCAACTGAACACGATGGCTGCCGATATCTATCGCTATCTCAATTTCAACGAAATCGACTCGTATACCGACGCTGCAAGTTCGGTTGCATCTGCATCGTAATTATTGTCAGCACTTCACCTTTATAAGCCTTACTGTACTTAATCTATGAAACCACCTATCAGAGTGACGATTACCGGTGCGGCCGGTAATATCTCCTATGCCTTGGCGTTTCGCATTGCTGCAGGCGAACTGCTTGGCAAGAATCAACCGGTCATTCTACAACTGTTGGAAATTCCGGCGGCGCTAGCGGCACTCGACGGCGTGGTGATGGAGTTACAAGATTGTGCGTTTCCATTGCTTGCGGGAGTGAATATTTCAAGCGATGCTAACGTGGCATTTTTGGATACCCAGTATGCGTTACTGGTCGGTTCTAAACCACGCGGTCCGGGCATGGAACGAGCCGATTTATTGAAAAATAACGGGAAGATATTCTCTGGGCAAGGTAAAGCACTCAACGACCACGCCGAGCGTTCGGTAAAAGTCTTGGTGGTCGGCAACCCGGCAAATACCAATGCATTTATCGCCGCCGCGAATGCTCCTGATCTCGATCGCCGGCAATTCACCGCAATGACTCGTCTCGATCATAATCGCGCCAAAACCCAGATCGCACAAAAGTTGGGCGTCCATCATTCGGATATTCGCCGCATGATCATCTGGGGTAACCACTCAGCCACTCAATACCCTGACCTATCGCATGCCATGGTACAGGATCAGCAGATGGTTGAAAAAATTGAACAACGATGGCTTGAAGAAGATTTTATTCCCACGGTGCAACAACGTGGTGCTGCGGTCATCAAAGCTCGGGGGGCTTCCAGTGCAGCCTCAGCGGCTTCAGCCGCCATCGACCACATGCGCGACTGGGCACTTGGTACGCCGGCAAATGATTGGGTCAGCATGGCAGTCCCAAGCGATGGCAGCTACGGCATTGAAGAAGGGTTAATCTATTCGTTTCCGGTCACCTGTGAAGCCGGTCAATACAGCATTGTTCAAGACCTTGCCATTAGTAGTTTTAGCCGTGAGCGAATGAACGCCACCCAACAAGAACTAACGGAAGAACGGAGCATGGTAAAAGAATTACTTTGATGCTTCATGTCTAGCAAGCATTAACCGCTCAGAAATTAAAGACCCAGAACTTAAAGACCCAGATATTTAAGACCCAGATATTTAAGACCCAGAACTTAAAGAAATTAACGAAGCCCTCTCAGCTTTCCTTCACGTTTTCTTCCAAATCCAGTAGTGAACTTTTAATCTTGATCAATTCGTCCCCTTCAAACAACAATATAGCCGATTGGTGCTGGACTTCTCCGGTAGCTCCTTTTTTCAAATAAAAATAGTAATCCCACCGGTTGGTATGAAATGGATCGTTTACCAGCGGGTTGCCGAGCACTTCGCGGACTTCCTTTTTTGTCATGCCAATTTCCAGATTCGATAGTATTCTCGCAGTGATTTCATTACCTTGTTGGATATCGATTTTATAGATGGCACAGCCTTGCACAAGCAGTGCGGAGATGATTAATAATTGTTTGATATAGCGCACAGTAATTCTCCATTAAATGTTTTTCAGAACAGCAATTTCATCACAAGTTTAAAATTTCGGGCAGTGATGAAACGCCCAATACTTTCTCTGGCAAAGTTTCTATTTCCACGATACAAAACCCGATTTTATGAAAATTGTTAGCAAAATCTGCATCTGCCATAAGCGGTGTGACCGCGAATCTACGAATTTAACTGATACTGAATTTAACTGATACTTTAGTGTGTAGCGTTTTTATGTGCATTATTATACAGTTCACGAAGTGAGTACGGCAACAGGATTTGACGATCGCTGAACGGTTACAATAACGGATCGATGCCGTCTACATCTGGAAGTTCTGCCGGGCAACATACGTAGGGTAATTCAAGGATGACGCTATCGCGTATGCGTGCATTTTCACTTTAATGCTGATTGCAACAGTTGTTCGGCATGCGCCAAAGATTCCGATGTCAATTTGGCACCGGTAGTCATTCGAGCAATCTCATTGACACGTAGTTCATGGTCGAGTAACTGCACATGAACACTCGTCTTCTCGTCGCTCTGTTTAATCACCGCCCAGTGATGATGCGCTTTGGCGGCTACCAGCGATAAATGGGTGATGCAAATCACTTGGCGGCGGCTACCTAGGTGGTGTAATTTTTGCCCGACCACCTCTGCTACTCGACCACCAATACCGACATCTACCTCGTCGAAAACCAGCACCGATGCCGGCGCATCAGCAGCGAGTACCACGTTGATTGCCAGCGAAATTCTTGAGAGTTCGCCGCCGGATGCGATTTTTGCCAGCGGTTGTACCGGTTGGCCCGTGTTGGCACTGACTAAAAACTCGGCACGCTCATTACCTTGTCGTGAAATGCGATTATCGGTGGTTTTCTGCAGACAAATTTCGAAGTTGCCGCCCGCCATGCCAAGATTCTGCATCAAAGCGGTCACTTTGGTACTCAGTTGCGTGGCTGCCCGCTTACGGTTTGTGCCGATGGTGGCAGCGAGTTCATCGTATTTGGTTTTGTGTTCGCGTAGGGCACTATCCAAGCGTATCAATTCGGCTTCATAGCCTTGTAAACTGTCATGTTCAGTGCGCATCTGTACGAGTTTTTCAGCGAGCAGTTCGGGTGATACTCGATGTTTGCGTGCAAATTCATGATACCGAGAAAAACGGGCTTCGATAACCGCGATTTCCTCATGGTTGGGCGCACTGTTGGCATGCATCGCTTGCAACTCGGCAGCCGCTTCGTCGACATTGATACTGACTTCTTCCAACAACGCTATCACCTTAGCAAGGCGCGCATCAAACTCGACTAAACGCTGCAGTTGCCGGATGCACTCTGCCAAAGAGGTGTTTAGACCGCTTTCGTTTTCAGTAAGGCGTGCAACGACTTCATTCGCCCCGATACTCAAATCTTGGGCATGATACATGCGTTTGTGCTGCTCGGCAAGTTGCGGCCACTCGTCCACTTGTGGATCGAGCGTTTCCAATTCATCGATTTGGAATTTCAACGAATCGGCGCGCTCTTGGGCAAAACTTTGATGTTCGGTCAGTTGTTCGATTTTCGCACCAATCGTACTCATTTTTTCATACTGTTCGCCGAGTTCGACTAGCGCATCATTGTTACCTGCAGCGTTATCGAGCAGTTTCAGTTGCCCTTTGGAGTGCAACAGCAAGTGATGTTCGTGTTGCCCGTGGATATCCACCAACTCGCGCCCGAGTTCGCGTAACTGTGACGCATTGACCGCCCGCCCGTTGACAAATGCACGGCTCGACTTGTCGCGCCGAATCACACGTCGTAGTACACACTCATTATCAGCATCTAAACCATTGGTACGCAACCAATACAGGGCGGGGTGCGAAGCATCGATACTGAAACCTCCTTGTACTTCTGCCTGTGCTTGTTGATGGCGAATGACCGAATTGTCGCAACGCCCACCGAGAAGAATGGTGAGCGCGTCAATAATCAGCGATTTGCCCGACCCGGTCTCGCCGGTGATGGCGGTGAACGCTGAATCAAATTCGAGTTCGATGTGTTTAACGATCGCAAACTGATCGATTTCCAGCCAGTCGATCATTGGTTCCAGCCCAGTTTAGTGTGCAATGTTTCAAAATGATTATGGCCCTTAAAACGGATCATCGAGAGCGATTCATCTGCTTTGGTCACGGTAATAATATCGTTACTGCACAGTTTGCAGGCGATGACGCCGTCCAACGCCAGATTAGCATGCGTCTCAGCAAAAACCATCGAACTGATTTCAATCGGGTCGTCTTGGTCGATAACGATTGGGCGATTACTCAAAGCATGCGGGCAAATCGGGGTCAAGCAGAGTACTGGCAAAGTGGGGTAGATGATGGGACCCCCAGTCGACAACGAATAAGCGGTAGAGCCCGTCGGGGTTGAAAGGATAATTCCGTCGCTACGAAAGTGGCTGAGAAATCGCCCCCCCACTTGAATGTCAAATTCCATCAAACGCCCGCTATTCCCCTTGGAGATCACAGAATCGTTGACGGATGTATCACAAAATACAATTTTGCCGGCACGCTGCACGCTAGTCGTAAGCAAGGTGCGCCGTTCGATGTGATAATTCCCGTTTATGATCGACGAGAGCCCCGATTCGAGGTCGTGTATCGCAATATCAGCCAGAAAACCAAGCCGACCCAAGTTGACGCCGATTGCAGGCACGTCATATTTCGCTAACTCCCGGGCAGCACTTAGCATGGTTCCATCACCACCGACGACGATGGCAAGATCGATTAGCTCTCCAAGTGGCTCCGGATAATCGATAATCCGCGCACCCTCAATATTGGCGGCGGTGGTGTTGCCGAGCAAGACTTTTAGGTTATTTTTCTCGAGTAGTTTGCGCACATTGCCAACAGTATCGCTGACGCTGGGGTCTTGGAATTTACCAAATAGCCCAACTGTATGTAGTTTTTCAACCATCGAGGATGTGTCCATCAGCAGCTAGATATTATACCGAAAGCGTTAATTTAGCGCCCATCATGGGAATAAAGCATGTAATATAGAAGCACTTCTATGTAGAATTAGTGTGTATGTCTATAACGATTTTACTATTGTACCTGAATAGTGGTAAGAGTACTTGGATCATGCCTGTTTGGATCATGCCTGTTTGGATCATGCCCGTTTGAATCATGCCCGTTCAAACTGAGCCTCGCATCAACGAATGTGCATCCCAAGTATACCAGCCAGCCTCAAGATAAGATAAAGTATTCTTGATCGTTGGCATCGCCATCAAATTGTTGCCGCTAAGACTGGGTTTGCAACAAGCATAGCGACCCTAACCATCATCTAGCGATACGACAAACAAATGCCGGCAATCGATCCAGCGGAGATTGAACATCTGTTCGGACAACTGAGCGTATTTCAAATACCGCCGTTGCACAAGTGGCATCCACATGAAAGTGTGGATATCGATCTGCGCATTGCCGCCAATGGGCAGTGGTTTTATCGCGGCTCGGCCATCACACGACACCGCTTGGTTAAATTATTCGCTTCGATATTGCGTCGTGAACTGGACGGCAGATATTACTTGATCACTCCGAGTATCAAATATCCAGTGACCGTCATAGATGCCCCATTTTTGGCCGTGGAACTACAGCGGCAGGAAGAGAATGGCGTGCAACGACTGATCTTTAGAACCAACATGGATGATGTGGTAGTCGCCGATCGAGCGCACCCGATTTGCGTCGAAATCGACGACGTTTTCGGACATCCGTTGCCCTATATCGAAGTCAGAAACGGGCTACGGGCGAAAATCTGCCGCTCGGTCTACTATGAACTAACCCAATTTCTCGAAGCGGCAGACCCGGCGAGTATCCCAAATCAGACACAGGTATTGGGCGTGTATAGCGCGGCGCAATTTTTCCCGTTGGGAGTATCCGACTGACACGACTACCGCAATTGCTTATATTTTATACCCCCGGACTTGCTCGAATCACCATGACGGCGTTTGTAATCATTTTCATAATCGTTATAGTTCCCTTCGAACCAAACCGCCTGTAAGTTGCCTTCAAACGCAAGGATATGCGTAGCAACCCGGTCGAGAAACCAACGGTCATGCGAAATGATCGCCGCACAACCGGGAAAATCCAAAATTGCGTCCTCCAATGCGCGCAGGGTTTCCACATCGATGTCATTAGTCGGTTCATCCAACAACAGCAGGTTGCTGCCGGTGCTTAACACTTTGGCAAGGTGTAAGCGGTTCCGTTCTCCGCCGGATAGATCCGCCACCCGTTTTTGTTGCGCATCGCGTTTAAAATTAAACCTGCCGATATAGCGTCGCGATTGAACTTCATGATCGCCGACTATCATCACATCCTGCCCGCCAGAAATCTCTTCCCACACGGTATTATTCGGATTCAGGGTATCGCGCGATTGGTCGACATAAGCAATTTTTACGCTCTCACCGATCTGGAATTTGCCGCTAGTCGGCGTATCTTGTCCGGTCATCATACGAAACAAGGTGGTTTTTCCAGAGCCATTTGCTCCAATGATGCCAACAATACCACCTTTGGGTAGCCTGAAACTCAAATTTTCATACAATACATTTTCACCAAATGCTTTGGAGATATTTTCCGCTTCGATCACCAAATCACCAAGCCGTGGTCCCGGTGGAATATAAATCTCATTCGTCTCGGCACGCTTTTGATAGGTACGCGAACTCAATTCTTCAAAACGTTTTAAACGTGCTTTACTTTTGACATTCCGCCCTTTTGGATTCGTGCGAATCCATTCTAATTCTTCTCGCATGCTTTTGATAAGTGCGCTTTCAGAACGCTTCTCAAGATCGAGACGTTTTCCTTTTTGTTCGAGCCACGAAGAATAATTTCCCTCCCAAGGAATGCCATGCCCGCGGTCGAGCTCCAATATCCAATCAGCGACGTTGTCCAGAAAATACCGGTCGTGAGTAACTGCGACCACCGTGCCTTTAAACTCGTGTAAAAAACGCTCTAGCCAAGCAATCGACTCAGTATCCAAATGGTTGGTCGGTTCATCCAAAATCAGCATGTCAGGATTTGATAACAACAGTTGACAAAGTGCGACTCGGCGACGTTCTCCGCCCGACAGCGTGTCAATATTCGCATCCCACGGTGGCAATCGTAGGGCATCAGCAGCGATTTCCAGTTTATGCTTGAGGTCATGCGCATCGGCCGCCTGAATAAGCCCTTCGAGTTTCGCTTGTTCGCTGGCGAGCGCATCAAAATCGGCATTGGGAGCAGCGTATTCGGCGTATATTTCAGCTAGACGCGCGTGCGCTTGTATCAGCTCGCTGATTCCTGCTTCGACATTGCCGAGTACATCCTTATGCACATCGAGTTGTGGCTCTTGCGCAAGATAGCCGATTCTGATACCGGGTTGTGCTCGGGCTTCACCGATGATATCAGTATCGATACCTGCCATGATTTTCAGCAGAGTAGATTTTCCCGCACCGTTATAACCGAGAACGCCGATTTTCGCACCGGTGAAGAAGTTGAGATAGATATCTTTGAGGATCGTTTGGTTGGGAGGTACGACTTTGCTGACCCCGTTCATTGTGAAAACATATTGCGACATGGATTATTTCTCTATAGATACTGAAGTTATTGAGGTGGATGGTCATTTTGTTTAAATGGTCGTTTTTTTAAATGATCGTTTTGTTTTAACTTGTCAAGCGCAGCCGCGTGCAATATCGGGTTTGCTGCTGCCAACACTTGTCCGTTCGACTGTTTGGTCAACCCCCTTCCGTGCCAATCGGTGATCACGCCGCCGGCACCATCGACTACCGGCACCAGTGCAAGAAAGTCGTGCGCTTTCAAACTCGCTTCACAAACCAGCCCAGTCCACCCCGATGCGAGTAAGCCATAGGCATAACAATCTCCGCCGAATACGCACAACCGCACCGCCGTAGATAACCGCCCAAACTGTTGCACAGCCTCACCGACAAACATATCGGGATGGGTGGCATATAGTGTAGATTCATCGATGCGAGCGGTTTGGTCAGTGGTGCACGGCACACCGTTATGCGTGGTCGCGCGCCCTGCAACTCCGATCCATCGTTCATTCAATGCACAATGATCGATCAAACCAATGACCGGTATATCCTCATGCAACAATGCGATCAAAGTGCCAAAAGTTGGGTTGCCGGTCACAAAAGACTTGGTACCGTCAATCGGGTCGACCACCCAACGCCACTTTTCATCGCGATCGATGCTACCGCCTTCTTCACCAAGGAAACTGTGCGTCGGATGGCGCGTGAGAATCAACTCTTTAATCGCGCGCTCGGTTTCTCGGTCGGCGCATGTCAGTGGTGAACCGTCATTTTTTGTGATAACATCGAACGACTTACGAAAGTATTTCATGATCACGCGCCGCGCGGTATTTGCTGCTAAGATCGCGGTTTCGATAAATGCTTCAGGTGGGGATTCTATCATTAGTTTTGATCAGACCAGACCGCATACTCATTCTCGCTTGGGTCAGCAAAGTGAAATCGCCGCCCGCCTGGGAAAGAGAAAATTGACTTAATTATCGAACCACCCGCGTGTTCGATTTTTGCCAGCGTTTGCTCGAGGTCTACGCTGTAAAAAATAATCAATGCGCTACCATTGGCGGCTGATACATGCGTATTAGCACGGTAGAAACCACCGTCGATGCCTTGATCGGCGAACCCCGTATAGTCATTCCCATAGTCGCTAAAAGACCAGCCAAATACTCGCGTGAAAAAATCCTTAGTCGCTTCTAAGTCTTTCGCCGGAAACTCTAGGTAATTAATTTTTTCGTGCTTATGCATAGTATTGGTGAAATTGTTTGTTTGCAATGTTCAAAGACTGATTCTTTCACAGCAGAAAGAAAAAAACACGGTATTTTTCCATTTTATATCAATATTATGACTATTTGACTGCCATGTATTTGAAGTTTGCGGTACACTTTTCCATCATTTATAGTAACTGATTAACTATTGAGGGATCTATCAGAGCAATGAAAATTTTAGTTCCAGTTAAACGTGTTGTCGATGCCAACATTCGCGTGCGGGTCAAATCCGACCAAAGTGGCGTCGAGACCACAAATATTAAGATGGCGATGAATCCGTTTTGTGAAATTGCTGTCGAAGAAGCTCTTCGAATCAAAGAAGCGGGCGATGCCGAAGAAGTCATTCTATTCTCTGCCGGCTCCGCTAAGGCGCAAGAAACCATCCGCACCGGTTTAGCCATGGGTGCTGACCGCGGTATTCACGTCGACACCGATGAACGCCTCGAACCATTGATTATCGCTAAAATGATCGCAGCGGTGGCGAGCAAAGAAGGAACCGATTTAATTATCCTTGGCAAGCAGTCGATCGATGGCGACAATAATCAGACTGGTCAGATGGTAGCAGCGTTGATGGGACGCTCGTTGGGTAGTTATATTTCCGAAATCAAAAAAATCGACGGCGGTTTCGCAATCACCCGTGAAATCGACGCGGGCCTCGAAAAGATTGAAATTACTAGCCCGGCGATCGTTACTACCGACCTTCGACTGAACGAGCCGCGTTATTCATCGTTACCCAATATTATGAAAGCCAAAAAGAAACCGATCGATGTGCTCGCACCTGCTGATATTGGTGTGGAAATCCGTCATCGAACCGAAATTCTACGAGTCGTGGAACCCCCGGCACGCGAAGCTGGGGTCATGGTGAGTGGAGCAAGCGAACTCGTGGATAAACTCAAAAATGAAGCAAAGGTACTCCGATGAATACTGAAACAATAAAAACTCTGGTTCTTGCCGAACATGACCACTCGGAACTTTACCCGGGCACATTAAATACGATAACCGCCGCCGCCAAGATTGGCGGTCAAGTTGATCTAATCATAGCGGGTAATGGAGTAGCAGAAATCGCCGCTACTTGTGCCAAAATTAGCCATGTCGGTAAGGTATGGGTTGCTGATTCACCGGACTATGCAAATCCTGCGGCCGAAGACTTTGCAATGTTGGTGAATGCCAATGCTGACCAATATACGCATGTTCTGGCATCTGCCACCTCTTTTGGTAAAGCGGTGATTCCATATGCGGCGGCATTACGCGACCTGCAATCGATTTCCGATATTAGCGAAGTAGTGTCTGCCGATACATTTGTACGTCCGATTTACGCTGGTAACGCACTGGAAACAGTCCGATCCTTCGATATACTTAAAATGCTCACGGTACGAACCACTGCATTTCTCCCAGCGGACGCAAAAGACGGTACTGCTGAAATTGTTTCTATCGATCCGGCAAACACGACTGGTCGAGTTAAATTCATCGAGCAAGCACTCAGCTCCAGTGAACGCCCCGAATTGACCTCGGCACGGATCGTAGTATCGGGTGGCCGTGGTATGCAAAGCGGCGACAACTTTGTGATGTTAGAAAAACTAGCCGACCAACTGGGCGGAGCCGTTGGTGCTTCGCGTGCGGCCGTCGATGCGGGCTTTGTGCCAAACGACTACCAAGTCGGGCAGACCGGCAAAGTAGTTGCCCCCGATTTATACATTGCGGTCGGTATATCCGGTGCAATCCAACACCTTGCTGGCATGAAGGATTCAAAGTGTATCGTCGCTATCAACAGCGACGAAGAAGCCCCAATCTTTCAAATCGCGGATTATTCGTGGAACCAAGATTTATTTATTGCCATTCCTGCTTTGCAGGCGGAGCTCGAAAAGTAGGGCTGGTGGGGATTTAACTAGACAGGAAAAAATGTCCGACTTGAGCAATGCTCACTGCTCGTTCACTTAAAAAACAATCACATTGCGCAGTACTTTATTCTGGCGCACATCGTCGATTGCTTGGTTGATGTCCTCGATCGAATAACGGTTTGAAATTAATTCATCCAGATTCAACCGACCGTCCTGATACAAACCGATCAACTTTGGGATGTCGGTCTGTAGCTTTGTCGAACCCATTTTGCTACCGAGTATGCGCAGATTGGTACCCGCGACCTCACATGCGTCGATCGAGACTAAATCACCATCCGGCGGCATGCCGACAATCGTGAGCGTACCGTTCGGTGCGAGCAGTTTCATGCCTTGTTCGATCGCTTGAGAACTGCCGGCGGTGGTGAAGACGTATTCCATCCCACGCTTATTGGTCAGCTCATCGACGACCTGGCGAACGTCGGCTTGTGTGGCGTTGACGGTATGCGTTGCCCCGAACTCCTTCGCCGTTTTTAATTTGCTATCTAGTGCATCGACTGCGAGCAATGGAAATGCCCCCATATAGGCGGCACCTTGCACCGCATTCAAGCCTACGCCACCGCACCCGATAATCGCAGCATTCGCATTGGCCGGCATACGTGCGGTATTAACAACGGCACCGAAGCCGGTGATTACGCCGCACGAAAGCAGTGATGCAACATCGAAAGGTAAGTCGTTAGGGATGACAGCCACTTGTGATTGATCGACCACACTGTATTCGGCAAATGCGCCGGTGCGCAACCCTTGTTGGATTTTGGTGCCATCACTATTATGCATGCGTGCCTCAAGGTCGAGTGGGAACTTGGTTTCACAAGTATTTGGATGGCTAGCTTTGCAGCTGCCGCAATAGCCACAAGATCGCAATAAAGTGACCAGCACGTGGTCGCCCACTTTCACGCTATGCACGCCCGTACCAACTTGTTCGACGACGCCGGATGCCTCGTGCCCGAAGACCTGTGGCAGACTGCCGCCCCAATTCCCATCGATATAAGTTAGGTCCGAATGACAAATTGCACAAGCGGCAATGCGAACCGCCACTTCCCCTGCTTGAGGCATTGTAAGTTCAAGCTCGTCGAGTACCAGCGGTTTGCCAAACTCGTAGCAAACGGCTGCTTTCATTTTGATAGTATTCATCAGTATCGTGTGGTCGTGAAAAGAGATTAAATCCAATACGCAGTCGAAGTCATTACTTTGGAAGCGAAACGCATCATGCGTTTGATTGGTAGCGGCAATTCGGCTGCACCGGCTTGCATAGCAGACTCAGCATGCTCGTTTTCATCCTGTTGCATTTTTGCAACTACTTCACGCGAGCGTACATCGTTTTGTGGGAGTTTCCCAAGATGCTCTTCGAGATGTTTGACCACTTGTCTTTCGGTCTCGGCAACAAAGCCTAAATTCCATTTATCGCCGGCCATGCCAGCCAACCCGCCGATAGTAAAAGAACCGAGCCACCATAGCGGATTTAACAAACTCTTACGCGCGCCCAGTTCAGCAATGCGTTGTTCGCACCAGGCGAGATGATCGGCTTCTTCGGCCGCCGCTTGTTCCATATGTGTATGGATTTTGGGGTCGCGGGCGGTTATCGCTTGGCTATGATAGAGTGCCTGGGCGCAAATTTCGCCGACATGGTTGACACGCATATAACGCCCTGCGAGCCGCCGGTCGCGGGCGGTCAGCGTCTCGGGGTCGGTACTGGTCGTTGGGAAAGGTCGGTTTGTACGCTGCTCAGTGCGCGCATCGAGTACCCGGCAAAAACGAATCAACAATCGGTCAATCTGAGTGTAGTCGCGCGAGCCCTTGGTATCGCTGATATTCATACTGGCAGTGTAACTAAAAAACGATTTTTCATTTTCCCACTCGAACTAAAGCCTGTGTACGCATCTTATATTAAAGATATACTCCCCTACCCCCATTTCAACACGGAATGTGACCCGCATAGCCTAAAAAATTCAGCGTGTATTACCGAGCTAAAAGGAGTGGCTAGAATTATATCAAATGCAAAAATTTTTGCTAGATAATATCTTCTCATATAAGCCATTCAGTCGTATACATGCATCTACATGCAGCAAATACTCGGGGGAATTTAGCAATACACAACCACACAACCATGGATACCGCAAGAAAATTAAGTGGGAAACATTTTCTTGAGCGGGTAAGAATAGCGATAATATCAACTACTAGATCAACGGAATCTAATGAACATATTCTAGTCACTTCACCTCGCAAGTGGCGGATAATTGTTATCCCACGCACATTGTGTACTACAATAATCTGATGGATCGCCAAGCACTTTCTCGCTTGTTTCGAAAATTTCTGCCGGTGTCTTCAGTTATTGATCAAGCAGAATTGTTGCGCGCCTATGAGTGCGATGGGTTGAGTGCCTATCGGCAGTTGCCTCTGCTGGTTGTTTTGCCAGAGACTGCGGAACAAGTCCGTCGCGTGATGTTGATCTGTGCACAACATCGGGTACCGATTGTCTACCGTGGTGCTGGTACAAGTTTGTCCGGCGGGGCACTACCGCACGCCGAAGGCATTGTATTGAGTCTGGCGAAAATGAAAGCGATTTTGGAAATCGACCCGCATAACCGAGTTGCACGTGTGCAACCGGGGGTTCGAAATCTTGCCATATCCGAATCTGTCAAACACCTTGGGCTTTTTTACGCCCCCGACCCGTCTTCACAAATCGCATGTACTATCGGCGGTAATGTCGCGGAAAATGCAGGCGGTGTACATTGCCTCAAATACGGGGTGACGGTGCATAACGTCCTTAGCGTCGATGTCATCACTATCGATGGTGAGCGGTTGACGCTTGGCGGTGCTGCGCTCGATAGCCCCGGCTTTGACTTGCGTGCACTGGTAGTCGGGTCGGAAGGTATGCTCGGTGCTGTTGTCGAAGTGACCGTCAAATTAGTGCCACATCCTGAAGACGTCAAAGTCATACTCGGTGCGTTTCTTTCAATCGAAGAATGTGCAAATAGCGTTGCCGCTATTATCGCTGCCGGTATCATACCGGCGGGAATGGAGATGATGGATAATACTACCATTCGCGCGGTCGAGAAATTTGTTCAAGCCGGCTATCCAACCGATGCCAAAGCGGTTTTGTTATGCGAAATTGATGGACACACGACCGAAGTCAAAGAACAAGTTAGCGAAGTGACGCAGATTCTTACTCGATATGGCGCGATCGAAACCCGCATTGCACGCGATGAACACGAGTGCGCGTTGTTTTGGTCGGGCCGCAAAAACGCATTCCCGGCGATTGGAAAGATTTCACCTGACTACTATTGCATCGACGGCACTATCCCGCGAAAACATCTCGCACCTGTATTGAGCGAAATCAATCGCCTCTCCGATGAATACGGTTTACGGGTTGCCAATGTCTTTCACGCCGGAGATGGCAACTTGCATCCGCTGATTTTATATGATTCGACTGTTCCCGGAGAATTGAAAAAAACCGAACAATTGGGTTCAGACATTTTGCGGTTGTGCATCACATTTGGCGGCACAATAACCGGCGAGCACGGTGTTGGCATTGAAAAAATTGATGAAATGTGTGTGCAGTTCAACGAAGCCGAGTTGACCCAGTTCCAAGCGGTGCGCAACGTGTTTGACCCACAACAGTTATTAAACCCAGGAAAAGCCATTCCTACATTGGCACGCTGTGCCGAATACAATGCGATGCATGTACATCACGGCGAACTCCCTTTTCCAGAACTTGATCGATTTTAATAATCTATGGACGGCAATTTCGAACAAGAACTGCAACAACAGGTGCGCGATGCTTACCAATGCAAGCGAGGATTGAATATCGTCGGCGGTTCGAGCAAATTATTCTATGGACGCGAAGCGATTGGCAATGATATTCACACAACTACGCACTGCGGAATAATCGATTATGATCCTGCCGAATTGGTGATTACCGCGCGTGCAGGAACGAGCATTAGTGTGCTACAAGAGCGGTTGCTTGCACAGGATCAAATGCTCGGTTTTGAACCACCAAAATTTATTGACTCCACGACCCTCGGCGGTGTGGTTGCCGCTGGACTTGCCGGGCCGCGGCGACCATATGTAGGTGCGGTGCGTGATTTTGTCCTCGGCGTCAAAATACTAAACGGTCGAGGTGAACTCATGCGTTTCGGTGGCACGGTGATGAAGAATGTTGCCGGCTTTGATGTCTCACGCTTGATGGTTGGTGCACTCGGCACGCTCGGTGTGTTATTGGAGGTTTCTCTGCGGGTCATACCGCGCCCACAGATAGAAAAAACGTTGGTCTTATCGAAGCCGAAACGTGACGACGCGATCGCATTCTTCAATCAACTTGCCGCTCGTCCGCTACCGTTGTCGGCGGCAGTTTGGAGCGATGGTGAAGCACGCATCCGTCTGTCCGGCAGTGCCGCAACGGTCGAAAGTACAGCCAAATCCATTGGTGGCGACATGGATGCCAGCCTCAAGTTTTGGGAGCAACTTCGTGACCACCAATTGCCATTTTTCCACAGTGAATGCCCTCTATTGCGAGTATCCGTGCCGCCTGCTGCAGTGTTGCCGCTCGGTACCGATCCGTGTTTGGTCGATTGGGGAGGGGCGCAATATTGGATCGCTAGCCAAACGGATATCGCACCCTTGCGTAACATTGCCGACAAGCACGGCGGACACCTAACCGTGTTTCGTCATGGCGACCGACAAAGCACAATATTCCAACCACTCGTCCCAGCGGTCCATGCGTTGCATATAAAACTCAAACGCGCGTTTGACCCTGCTGGTATTCTCAATTTTGCTCGAATGTATCCGCAAGTATAGCCATGCGAATTGTACTCAGCCGCGAATTTGAAAACGTGCCACAAGGAAAACACGCTGCAAAAATTCTGCAGAATTGTGTCCATTGTGGCTTGTGCAACGCGACTTGCCCGACCTATCAAATTTTTAGTGATGAACTTGATGGGCCACGCGGGCGAATCTATCAGATGAAACAATTATTCGAAGGCGGGCAAGTGAGCAATCTCACACGCAAACATCTCGACCGCTGTCTACAATGTCGAAATTGCGAGACAACCTGCCCGTCCGGTGTCGAATACGGCGCGCTGTTAGAAATAAGCCAATCCATCTTTGAGCAAAAACAACCGCGCACATGGTTCGACCGCCTGCGGCGAAAATGGATTAGTTACTTTGTCACCCACCCCATGATTTTTGCACCGCTACTCAAACTTGGATGCTGGGTCAAACCCATCGCCCCGAGACTACTTGCCTTCGTCCCAGCTAGTCAATCTCCATTAAACATCCCGCGACCGTGCGGCCGACAACCGCGCAAAATGCTTGCGCTCGCCGGTTGTGTTCAATCGGTTACCACCCCAAACACTAATCGTGCCGCTGCTTATGTACTCGACCGGCTGGGGATTTCATTATTGGAAGCGGATGCTGCTGGATGTTGCGGTAGCGTCGAACTGCACACCTGCGGTCAAACTGCCGGCAAAGCCACAGCGCGAGCTTTAATAGATCATTGGTTGCCCTATTTAGAAGAAGGCATCGAAGCCATCGTCATCACCGCAAGCGGTTGTGGCATGACAATCAAAGAATATCCTCGCTTGTTTTTCGATGAGCCGGAGTATCTTGAGAAAGCATTGCGGATCAGTAAAATGGTGGTAGATTTATGCGAAGTGATTGCGCGTGAACAGTTGATAGACCATTCGATTGGGCGAGGACAAAAGGTCGCCTTCCATGCGCCGTGCACTCTACAACACGGTCAAAAAATTAAAGGGGTGGTCGAATCGATTCTAGAGCAGGCCGGTTATCAGATTTGTGAAGTACGCGATTCTCATTTATGCTGCGGGGCGGCGGGAACATACTCGATATTGCAGTCAGCAATCGCCGCGCGATTACGAAGCGACAAGCAAAATGCGTTGCTTGATGTAAAGCCGGATATTATCTGCACTGCTAACGTGGGTTGCCAATTACACCTTGCCGTGCATTCCAAGACACCGATTGTGCATTGGATTGAATTACTTGCTGGTTAATCTGTGATCGATTGTATTCAGCTAATGATACCGTCTTAATGACAATTGCTTGGTAAACGAATAAAATACCGCTTCAACAACCGCAGAGTAGCACCATGAAAAAACCATTTGTAGCGATATTGATGGGCTCAGATTCCGATTTGCCGATCATGCAAACGACATTCCAAACCTTGACCTCACTGAAAGTTGATTGGGAGGCAAAAATTACCTCGGCGCACCGCACACCTGCCGCCACTCACCGCTATGTCACCGACGCTGATAGGCGCGGATGCGCTGTGTTTATTGCGGCTGCTGGACTCGCAGCACACCTTGCGGGTACGGTTGCCGCTTTGACCATGAAACCGGTTATCGGTGTGCCACTCGATAGCGGATCTTTGGGTGGGCAAGATGCCTTACTGTCGACCGTGCAAATGCCAGGGGGTGTGCCGGTTGCGTGTATGGCAATTGGTAAAGCAGGTGCGAAGAATGCCGCCTATTTAGCCGCGCAAATTTTAGCATTAGCAGATAGTGAGTTGGCAACACGGATTTTCGATGAGAGAGAAAAACAGGGCGTGGCTGTCTCGGTTAAAGATCAGCGGTTGCAAACTTCACTAACAGACGGCGTATCGACTTAATCCGCTCATCTGGCAACAGTATGGCGCACACCAATTTCGCCTTTGAGCAAGATAGAGTGGCTATCTCGGTTAAAGATCAGCGGTTGCAAACTTCACTAACGGACGGCGTATCGACTTATAACCGCTCGTCTGGCAACAGTATGGCGCACACCAATTTCGCCTTGAGCAGGATAGATTGGCTATCTCGGTTAAAGATCAGCGGTTGCAAACTTCACTAGCAGAAGCCTGGGGCAGGCTGATCGATAAGCCCAGCACCCTCGTCACCGTCACCACTGTCGTGCTTGCTCCGGCTTCAAAGTCGAATTTCCCTCCGCGGGAGGGGAATTTAACCGAGCCATAATTTGGACACCCGCACACCTC
>WASV01009118.1_pt1 | contig 27499 bp, 46 predicted proteins | sample 5698531 | NCBI WGS metagenome assembly WASV01 (sample SAMN11175559, study PRJNA528189) | sponge metagenome | isolation source: marine sponge | host: Myxilla | place: Antarctica: Western Antarctic Peninsula, King George Island | collected 2013-01 | reverse complement strand
TCATTAAAATGCAATCTTTTACTCATTTGCTAATTTTAACAAAACCTGCTGTAGCAGTGTTAGAACTGGCTTTGTTAAAATCAACAACTAAACAAAATTTTACATTTTTCTAATTATCTCTATTTATGCAAAGCTCGCATAAAAATTGATAAATGAGTGTTCTGCTTGTGGTTTGTATTTTTTGTAAATAAATTCGTTTTTTAGGTGATGCTTATATCTAATGCAATGGTTAAAGATTAGTAAACTCTAATAATTTGGATACGACAACTCTAAACTTGCTTTGGTTTGTGCTAGGTTAATCTGCCCTGGCGCAGTTTTAGCGCCCAAGTAAGAGAAAATTAATAGCGAACCTAAGGCAGGCAGGGCAATGCGAGTGATTTTTCCTAATTCGCCCATACCAATGATAATTAAATTTTTATCAGCATGAGTGGCTGTTAAAGTGGCTAAGGTTTGTAAGTCGGCTTGTGTGTTGACTTGAGTGGCGATTTTGACAATATCTGCCCCCTAAGTCTTTGGCTTGAAACACTAAAAATTCTAGGATTTGTAAATCAGGGGTTTGCTTGAAATCATGATAAGAGGCGATACTAGAGGTATTGGTTTGTTTGGTCTGTGCAATGACTTCACTAACAATATCACTGCGTAATTCAACATCAATCGCATCTACTTTAGACATAACTGCTTGAAACAATTTAAGACGTTTAACCTCTCCTAATTGCCAACGGCTATTTTTATCTTCATCATAACTGCGAATTTTCGCTCTACTAATTGACTTTAGTGCTATTTAGTTCATCTTTTAGAGTTTTAAATTCTCTAAAATACACAATAGCAACATCAATAATGAGACCACTTACTGATCAAGTTAAAAAGAATATAAATATACCTTTTGGTTGATTTATGAAGTGTTGTGCTTATGATGTGAATTCAAGTAATTTAAAGTAAAAATAATTCACGGCAACAAAAAACACAGTATAATATTTCATTCCTAGTAGATATGCTAGGACATTAAATTAAACATACCCATAAAAAAATGGGAATAAGAAAGAAAGGCAAAAGTTTTTCTTTCTTTATTTAAAAACGCGTTTAGTTTGATTGATTAAGTCATTTGTTAGGTGCATTCTTAATATTCTGAAATTTTTCAATAAACTAATCAAATTATGCTACTCAAATAGTGATATAATCGTGCGTTGAATTTGAGAAATTAATAGACAGGTAAGTCATGAGTGAAAATATTAGAATTAAATTAAAAGCATTTGATCATCGTTTAATTGATAAATCTACTTTAGAGATTGTAGAGACAGCCAAAAGAACAGGATCAACAGTTAGAGGTCCTATTCCTTTACCTGTTAAAAAAGAACGCTTCACTGTCCTAACTTCACCTCATGTCAATAAAGACGCTAGAGATCAATATGAATTAAGAACCTTTGTTCGGCTAATTGATGTTGTCAATCCCACTGATAAAACAATGGATGCTTTAATGAAATTAGATTTAGCAGCCGGTGTTAATGCTCAAATTGAATTAAAGAAAGTTTAATCGTAGATTATAAAAATAAATAAAGCTAAGCAAAATTAAGCAGGTAAGAGAATGGCAATTGGATTAATAGGTAAAAAATTAGGAATGATGCGCTTTGTACAGCCGCACGGTAAAACGGTTGCGGTCACTGCAATTGAGATTAAAGAAAATCGCATTGTTCAAACTAAAACATTTGATACAGATGGATACACAGCTGTGCAAGTAACCACAGGTGAAAAGCTTAATAAAAAAGGCGAAGCAAAATTAAGACGCGTGCCTGCTGCTATTAAAGGGCATTACGCCAAAGCTTCGCAAAAAATTGGTTTAGGTTTGTGGGAATTCAAATCAGAAGAGTCTGATTTTGAGAAGACTTTAGATTTATCTTTGTTAACTGAAGGTCAATTTGTTGATGTTACAGGTCGCTCTAAAGGTAAAGGCTTTCAAGGGGGTGTCAAGCGTCATAACTTTCAAATGCAAGATGCAACCCATGGTAACTCAGTTTCCCATAGAGCCATTGGTTCAACGGGTCAATGTCAAAATCCAGGTCGTGTTTTTAAAGGTAAAAAAATGGCTGGACATATGGGCGATGAGCAGATAACTGCTGAAAATTTAAAAATTATTAAAATAGACACACAACGTAATGTTCTATTGGTTCAAGGTGCTATTCCAGGTGCTAAAACTGGTTTTGTTAGAGTTGTGTTATCTCATAAAAAAGACAAACAAAATTCCGCCTTGAAGGCATAGCAAGAACATAGAGACCGTGATAAAAGATAGCAACAATAAACAAGGTTAGACAATGAAAGTAGAAATACTAGACATCGCATCCAATAACAATACTTCAATTGAAGTATCTGATGCAATTTTTAATAAAGATTACAATGAGTCTTTGGTCCATCAAGTATCAACTGCTTATATGGCAGCGGGTAGGGCAGGAACAAAAGCACAAAAAAATAGATCAGCTGTTCGTGGTGGTGGTAGGAAGCCTTTTGCGCAAAAAGGTTCAGGTCGCGCAAGAGCAGGAACCATTAGAAGCCCATTATGGCGTAGTGGCGGTGTAACTTTTGCAGCTACGCCTAGAAACTATGAGAAAAAAGTTAACAAAAAAATGTATCAAGGTGCGATGCGTGCTATTTTTTCTGAATTGTTAAGAACGAATCGTTTAGTGGTTATTAATGATATTAGCATTGAGAAGCCAAGCACTAAAGCGGTTGTTAATCTGGCAAGCAGTTTAAAGTTGGATGATGTTTTATTTGTCACAGATTTATTAGATGAGAATTTATATTTATCTGCTAGAAATTTATATCATATGGGTGTTATTGATGTAGCAGGCATCAATCCAGTGAGTTTAATTGGTTATAAAAATGTTGTTCTCACTCAAGCAGCATTAACAAAAATTGAGGCATGGTTATGAGCATTAAAAATATCAGTCAAGAAAAATTATATAAAATTATTTTATCCCCCATTGTTTCTGAAAAAACTTCTATCGCCTCTGCAAATAATCAATACACTTTTAAAGTTGCTAAAGAATCTACCAAACAAGACATTAAACGCTCAATAGAATTATTATTTGGTGTGGATGTTAAGGCGATTCAAACGATGAATGTAAAAGGTAAACAAAAAGTATTTTCAAGAAAAATAGGTCGTCGTGCCAATTGGAAAAAAGCAATTATTAAGATAGCTCAAGGTCAGATGATTGACTTAGCGGGTGCTTAATTAGCCCAACATATTAGGAATAGATTATGGCATTAGTTAAAAGAAAACCAACCTCACCAGGACGCAGACATGTTGTCAGCGTGGTTAATAAAGAATTATACAAAGGCAGGCCTTTTGAGGCACTAACGCAAGCTAAAAGCAAAACAGGCGGTCGTAATAATAATGGTCGTATTACTTGTAGACATCAAGGCGGCGGTCATAAGCAACGCTATCGTTTAATTGACTTTAAGCGCAATAAAGATATTTGCCCAGCAAAAGTTGAGCGTATTGAATATGATCCTAATCGTAGTGCAAACATTGCTTTAGTATTGTATGCAGATGGTGAGCGTAAATATATTATTGCCCCTAAAGGTTTAAGTGTAAATGATGTGATTGAGTCGGGTAATCATGTCGTTATTAAAGTAGGTAATACTTTGCCATTAGAGAATATCCCATTAGGTAGTGTTATTCATTGTATTGAGCTTAAACCTAAAAAAGGGGCTCAAATGATTCGCAGTGCAGGCAGTTCTGCACAATTAGTTGCTAAAGAAGGCGCTCATGTGACAATTAGATTGCGTTCAGGTGAAATGAGAAAAGTTTTAGGGACTTGTAGAGCAACTATTGGTCAAGTGAGCAATGTTGAAAACAGTCTTAAAAAATTAGGTAAAGCAGGTGCGTCTCGCTGGCGTGGTGTTAGGCCAACGGTTCGTGGTGTTGCAATGAATCCAGTTGATCATCCACATGGGGGGGGTGAAGGAAAAACCAGTGGGGGTCGTCATCCTGTTTCTCCTTGGGGAACGCCAACTAAGGGTTATAAAACAAGACATAACAAACGCACGGATTATTTAATTATTCGTCGCGCTAAATAAGTAAAGTAGGAAGAATTATGCCAAGATCGTTAAGAAAAGGTCCATTTGTTGATGAACACTTAATTAAAAAAGTGTTAGTTGCACAGGAAAATAATAGTAAGAAACCAATTAAAACTTGGTCTCGCCGTTCGGTTATCGTTCCTGAAATGATTGGATTAACTATTTCTGTCCACAATGGCAGACAACACATTCCTGTTTCTGTTAATGAAAATATGGTTGGTCATAAACTGGGAGAATTTTCTGCTACTAGAACATTTAAGACCCATCCAATTGATAAGAAAGTGAAGAAATAAAGGATATAGGAAATTATCATGAATGATGACAAAGAAGTATTTGCAAAGCATATGTATGCAAAAATTTCACCCTTTAAGGTGAGATTGGTTGCAGATCAGATACGGTTAAAATCCGTAGATGAAGCATTGAATTTATTGACCTTTAGTAATAAAAAGGCAGCAAATTTAGTGAAAAAAGTTTTAAATTCAGCAATTTCAAACGCAGAAAATAATGATGGTTTAGATATTGATGAATTAAAAGTAAGTAGTATTTTTGTTGACGAAGGTTCAACAATGAAGCGTATTCGTCCTAGAGCCAAAGGTAGAGCGAATAGAATTTTAAAACGCAGTAGTCATATTACTGTCGGCGTTAGCGTTTAAAGGTAGAACACATGGGTCAAAAAGTTAATCCAAAAGGTATTAGATTAGGCATTATTAGAGATTGGGATTCTAAATGGTATGCTGAGAAAAAACAATACCAGCAATATTTATTAGCAGATATCAAAGCAAGAGATATTTTATTTGCTAAGTTAAAAGATGCTTCGGTTAGTCGTGTTAGTATTGAAAGACAACAAGACTCAGCTAAAGTAACCATTCACACCGCTAGACCAGGTGTGGTGATTGGCAAAAAAGGTGCAGGCATTGATCAGTTAAAAACTGATACTTCAAAAATTTTAGGCGTTAGAACACATATTGTTATTGAAGAAGTCAAAAAACCTGAAACAAACGCTGTATTAATTGCTGAAGGTATTGGACAACAATTAGAGCGTCGTGTTATGTACCGTAGGGCAGTTAAGCGTGCGATTGCTAATGCAATGCGTCAAGGTGTTAAAGGAATTAAAGTTCAAATTGGTGGTCGTTTAAATGGTGCTGAGATTGCACGAAGTGAATGGTATAGAGAGGGTCGTGTGCCACTACAAACTTTTAGGGCAGACATTGATTATGGTGTTTTTAGTGCTAACACACAGTATGGTGTAATTGGTATTAAGGTGTGGGTATTTAATGGTGAGATTTTAGATCACAAAAAAGGCACATTAGCTCAAGTAAGTGCTAGAAATATTAATACACCCAAGAAAAAATAAAAAAATAAAACAAGTCAGAATCTGACTTAATTATGAATTAAGGATTGGCAAATGTTACAACCTAAACGCACAAAATATAGAAAAGCAATGAAGGGGCGCAATCGTGGATTGGCAACTTCTGGTAATAAAGTTAGCTTTGGTAGTATTGGTCTGCAAGCAGTTGGTCGCGGTAGAATGACTGCTAGACAAATTGAATCTGCAAGACGTGCAATGACACGCCATGTTAAGCGACAAGGAAAAATTTGGATTCGTGTTTTTCCAGATAAACCTATCACCAAAAAACCTTTAGAGGTTCGTATGGGTAAGGGTAAAGGGAGTGTTGAATACTGGGTTGCTTTAATTCAGCCTGGCAAAATGTTATTTGAAATGCAAGGTGTTGATGAAACAGTTGCAAGAGAAGCATTTGCCTTAGCTGCAACAAAGTTATCAATGAAAACAACAGTTGTTAAACGGACGGTAATGTAATGGGCATTAAAGAAGAACTAAGTAATATTAAAGCGTTAGATGTTGTTGAACTAGAGGCGCATTTATTAGTGTTATTGAAAGAGCAATTTGAATTGCGTATGCAACACAAAGGTGGTCAATTAACTGATATTAGTAAATTAGGCAAAACGACAAAGTCAATTGCTAGAGTTAAAACCGTTATTAAGGAAAAACAATTGCTAGAATTAGCCAAATCAACTGGTTAAATTAATTAAATTGTTCAATAAGAGAAATTTATGAGTGAGTCAAATAAAGTAAAGCGCATTTTAACCGGCACCGTTGTTAGTGATGGTAGAGATAAAAGTATTGCTGTTTTAGTGGAACGAAAAGTTAAACACCCAATTTACAAAAAAATCATTAAGCGCAGCACTAAAGTTCATGCCCATGATGAGAAAAACATTTGTAAAGTTGGAGACACAGTTAAAGTGCTTGAGACAGCTCCTTTTTCTAAAACAAAGCATTGGACTTTAGTAGAAGTTGTTGAGCACGCTGTGAGTATTGACTAAGAGTTAGTATTGATTAAAAGACAGCACGACAATATAATTTAACATACAAGATAAAAGAGAAGATTCATGATTCAAATGCAAACAAGACTTCAGATTGCTGACAATAGTGGTGGTATTAAAGCTATGTGTATTAAGGTTCTAGGTGGCTCTAAGCGCCGTTATGCTAGTATTGGTGATGTGGTTAAAGTCAGCATCAAAGAAAGCAATACTAGAGGTAAGGTCAAAAAAGGTGAGGTCTATGATGCAGTTGTCGTTAGAACTGCAAAAGGTGTTCGTCGTGCAGATGGATCAGTTTTGCGTTTTGATAGCAATGCAGTTGTCTTGCTAAATACCAAATTAGAACCAATTGGCACGCGTATTTTTGGTCCTGTTGCTAGAGAATTACGCGGTGCAAAATTTATGAAAATTATTTCCTTAGCGCCGGAGGTGCTATAAAAAGTATGACACCGGAGGTGCTATAAAAGATATGACACTAGAGGTGCTATAAAAAATATAACCCCAGAGATTCTTTAAATGAACAATAGCACCAGAGTGTTATAAAGATAAACCATACCAAGGTATTAAAAATGAGTAAGCTAAAAAAGAATGATGAAGTAATCATCATTGCAGGAAAAGATAAAGGAAAAATTAGTTCAATTGAGCAAGTACTTGGCACCAAAGTAATTGTTGAAGGGGTTAATATTGCAAAAAAACATGTTAAAGCAAACCCAAATGCTGGCGTTGCTGGTGGGATTGTTGATAAAAATATGCCTTTAGCTAGTTCTAATATTGCCATATTAAACCCAGAGACTAAAAAAGCAGATAAAATTGGTCTTCGTTTTAATGAGGATAACAAAAAAGAGCGTTTTTATAAATCAACAGGAAAAACGATTGTTTAGTGTGACAAGTTTAAATAACACAAGACAATAAATTAAGGAAAAATAGTGGCTAGATTAAGAGAAGACTATAAAAATAATATCATTCCAGCTTTAAAAAAACAGTTGGGTGTTAAAAATATTATGTCAGTACCAAAGATAGAGAAAATTACTTTGAATATGGGATTAGGCAATACAGTTGGCGATAAAAAATTATTGCAAAACGCTGTTGAAGAAATGGGTCTAATTGCTGGGCAAAAACCAATTATTGTCAATGCTAGAAAATCAGTAGCCAGTTTTAAATTAAGAGAAGGTATGCCAATTGGTGCTAAAGTAACTTTACGCGGTGAAAAAATGTATGATTTTTTAGATCGACTAGTCAATGTTGCTATTCCTCGTATCAGAGACTTTAGAGGATTAAATCCTAAGTCTTTTGATGGTCGCGGTAATTTTAGTATGGGCATTACCGAACAAATTATGTTCCCTGAAATTGATTTTGAAAAAGTACAAAAAATTCGCGGTATGGATATTTGTATTACAACTTCAGCTAGAACTAATGAAGATGCTAAGAAACTATTAGTGGCGTTTAATTTCCCATTTAAAACTGCATAATTTAATAAGCAGCTAAGGATTAACCAAAGGAAGAAAGATGGCTAAAAAGTCTATGATTAATAGAGATGTTAAACGAGCAAAATTGGTTGCAAAATACCAAAAAGTTCGTCAAGCTCTAAAAAAAGTAATTAAAAGTGTTTCATCAAGTGATGAAGAACGCTTTAATGCAATTATTAAATTGCAGTCTCTACCAAGAGATTCATCAGCCGTTAGAATGAGAAATCGTTGCGGGTTAACAGGTCGTCCACATGGCGTGTATAGCAAGTTTGGTTTAGCAAGAACCAAACTAAGAGAACGCACAATGAATGGTGAAGTTCCTGGTTTATCTAAAGCCAGTTGGTAGGAGAAATATATGAGTATGTCAGATCCAATAGCAGATATGCTAACTAGAATCCGCAATGCACAAGCGGTTAGTAAAAAAACAGTTAGTATGCCTGCTTCAAAAATTAAGTCAGCCATTGCCAAAGTATTAACACAAGAAGGTTATATTAGTGGTTCAAATATTTCTGATAATAAGAGAGATCTTAGTTTGGAGCTCAAGTACCACCAAGATAAAGCGGTTATTGAAACCATCTCTCGTGTTAGTCGTCCAGGATTACGGGTATATGTCGGTAAAGATGATATGCCAAGTGTTACTGGTGGATTGGGAATTGTTATTATTTCTACCTCAAAAGGCGTAATGACTGGGGTTCAAGCAAAAGCAGCCAGTGTTGGTGGTGAAATTCTTTGTCAAGTATATTAGGAGTCCAATATGTCTAGAGTTGCACAAACCCCTATTACAATTCCTACTGGTGTTAGTATTGCCATCAAAGATAATAGTGTTAAGGTTAAAGGAAAATTAGGTGAGATGAGTCTTGAATTACACCCATTAGTCAGCATAACTCAAGCAGATAACCTATTAAATTTTTCAATCAAAGATACAGATAACAAGGTTAAAATGCTCAAAGCATCATGGGCTCAAGCAGGCACAGCTAGAGCAAATGTTAATAATTGCGTTAAAGGTGTTTCTAAAGGTTTTGAGAAGAAATTAAAGTTAATTGGTGTTGGTTATCGTGCTAAAGCATCTGCTAAAAATTTAGAGCTATTGTTAGGGTATTCTCATCCGATTAATCATCCAGTTCCTCAAGGTATTAAAATTGAGACACCCAGCCAAACTGAAATTGTAGTGAGTGGCTGTGATATACAAAAAGTGGGACAAGTTGCTGCAGAAATTAGAGCTTATCGTGCACCAGAGCCATACAAAGGTAAAGGGGTTTGCTATTTAGATGAGCAGGTGTATCGTAAAGAAGCTAAGAAAAAATAAAAACTAGAAGCAAAAAATAAATTGTTAGTTAAGTAGGAAATAAAAGTGAAGTTTTCAAAAAAAGATGCTCGTATTAAGCGTGCAAGAAAATTCAGAATGAGAAATAGAGAGTTAAATAAAGTGACGCTTTGTGTTCATAAAAGTTCTGCCCATATCTATGCGCAAATTATTGATGGGAACGGTGCTAACACTTTAGCCAGTGTTTCTTCAGTATCAGAAAAAATGAGCAATGGCGGCAACATTGAAGCGGCAACAAAAATTGGGGCTTTAATTGCGAAAATTTCCATTGAAAAGAAAATTAAAAAAGTAACGTTTGATCGTTCTGGTTTTCAATTTCATGGTAGAGTTAAGGCTCTTGCACAGGCTGCAAGAGAGAATGGATTAGAGTTTTAGGAATCATTATGGCAGATATGAAACGCAACGAAGAAGGCAGTGATTTAATTGAAAAATTAGTAACTGTTCGCCGTGTAGTAAAAGTAGTAAAAGGTGGACGAGTATTTAGTTTTTCAGCATTATCAGTGGTAGGTGATGGTGCAGGCACTATTGGTTATGGCACAGGTAAGGCAAAAGAAGTGCCAGCGGCTATTCAAAAATCTGTTGACAGCGCTAAACGCTCGATGAAAAAAGCCCCTTTAATTAATGGCACACTACATTATGCAGTTAATTCTGAAGTAGGTGCAGCTAAGGTTTATATGCAACCTGCTTCTGAGGGAACAGGGGTTATTGCAGGGGGTCCTATGCGTGCAGTTTTTGAAGCAGTTGGCGTTCATAATATTTTAGCAAAGTGTAATGGAACAAATAATCCAATCAGTGTTGTAAGAGCAACTATTGATGGATTGACAAAGATGTCTAGCCCGATGCAAATCGCTGCTAAACGCGGTAAAAGTGTATCAGAGATTTTAGGAAAACCCGAAACAGAAGAAATTTAATTGGGTTAATAAAATTTGATCCAAGGAGAAATTTATGATAAATAAAAAAACCGTTAAGGTTACATTAATGAAGAGCCGTTTTGGTCGTTTACCTAAACATTGTGCTACTGTTAAGGGATTAGGTCTTAGTAAGATTCGCCAAACTGTTGAACTAGAAGATACCGCCTCAGTAAGAGGAATGATTAATAAGGTGTCTTACTTGTTAAAAGTAGAATAAAGGAAATAATATGTATTTAAATACACTAAAAAATACTCAAGGCGAAAAGAAAGAAAGAAAACGCGTTGGTCGTGGTATCGGGTCAGGCCTTGGGAAAACTTGTGGTCGCGGACATAAAGGTCAAAAATCTCGTACAGGTGGCTCAACAAAAATTGGGTTTGAAGGTGGTCAAATGCCATTACAGCGTCGTTTGCCTAAAATGGGTTTTAGTTCAAGAGTGTCAAGGGTTACTGATGAGGTTACCTTGTCAGAGTTGAATAATTGCCCTGGAACAGATATTACTATTGATGTTTTAAAAAGCCATAATTTAGTCACTAAAAATATTCTACGAGTCAAAGTTATTCTTTCTGGTGAGATTGCCCGTAGCATTAATTTAATAGGGATTAAGGCAACCAAAGGTGCACAAGTAGCAATTACTGCTGCTGGTGGAACAATCGCTTAATTTTAGAAATTTTAGATATGGATAACAAGGCATTTGGTAACATCACAGAAGATTTAAAGAGTCGCATTCTATTCTTATTGATTGCGTTAGTGGTCTTTAGATTTGGTACGCATATCACTATTCCTTTTATTAACCCTGAGGCTTTATTAAGTTTAGTTGAGGAACAGCGAGGCACTATTCTGGACATGTTTAACATGTTTTCAGGGGGTGCTTTAGAGCGTTTATCTATTTTTACCTTGGGCATAATGCCTTATATCTCCTCATCAATTATCGTTCAATTGATGACTTCAGTTGTGCCTTCATTGGAACAACTTAAAAAAGAAGGCGAGGCAGGTAAAAGAAAAATTACGCAATATACACGCTTAGGCACAGTTGTTTTAGCGGTATTCCAGTCTTACGGTATTTCTATTGCTTTACAATCTCAAAGTGCTGGTGGTTTACCTTTGGTGACCAACACAGGGGTTGACTTTAGTTTAGTTACTGTCATTACCTTAACCACAGGCACCTTGTTTTTAATGTGGCTGGGTGAGCAAATTACTGAAAAAGGTATTGGTAACGGTATCTCAATGATTATCTTTGCGGGTATTGTTTCAGGATTACCTAGTGCAGTTGGCTCAACCTTATCTTTGGTTGGTACTGGAGAGCTCACGGTTATTTTGGCTATTTTAGTATTTGTAATGATTTTATTGGTCACTGCTTTTGTTGTCTTTATGGAGCGTGGACAAAGACGCATTACGGTGAATTATGCTAAGCGCCAGCAAGGGCGTAAAATGTATGGCGGACAATCTAGTTATTTGCCATTAAAGATCAATATGGCAGGGGTGATACCGCCTATTTTTGCCTCAAGTATTATTTTATTTCCTGCCACACTGGGTGGTTGGTTTGCTCAAGGTAGTGATGTAGGTTGGATGACAGATTTAGTCGCAAGTATCTCTCCAGGACAACCGCTTTATATTTTGTTTTATGCTTTGGCAATTTTATTCTTTACCTTTTTCTATACCGCGTTAACCTTTAATCCTAAAGATGTTGCAGATAACTTGCGTCGTCAAGGGGGCTTTATCCCAGGTATTCGCCCAGGCGATGCATCAGCAAAATATATTGATACTGTAACCAGTCGCTTAACTTTTGCAGGGGCAATTTATATTACCTCAGTTTGTTTACTGCCAGAATTTTTGATTTTATATTTTAATCTACCATTTTATTTTGGTGGCACAAGTCTATTGATTATTGTTGTGGTTATTATGGATTTTATGGCACAACTACAATCCCATTTAATGTCAGATCAATACGGTGATTTGATGGAAAAAGCTAATTTGAGATAAAGGAAACATTATGAAAGTAAGAGCATCGGTTAAGAAAATTTGCAAAAACTGTAAAGTTATTAGACGCAATAGAGTAATACGCGTAATTTGCAGAGAACCTCGTCATAAACAAAGACAAGGTTAATTGACAAACATAGGCTCATAGCGTAAAATCCCTTAGGTTTTTTGAGGCTTGATATTTTATTAAACTTTAATGAGTTTTATAAAAACTAAAATAGAATTTAAAGCAGTATTTAAAAAATAATAATAGTACTACATATTCAATATATATTCACATTAATTATCTCTAATTGATTTAGAGGGACACTAAAAAGGACAAAGTATGGCGCGTATTTCAGGCATTAATATTCCAGTTCACAAGCATCTTGTGATTGGTTTACAATCAATTTTTGGGATTGGTCAAACTAGAGCACAACAAATTTGTGATACTAGTAAGATTGACCAAGCCACTAGGGTTGGTACTTTAACAGAAGAGCAATTAGATGCGATTAGAGGCATTGTAGAGCAATTTTCTGTAGAGGGTGATTTGCGTAGAGATATTGCAATGAACATTAAACGCTTAAGAGATTTAGGATGTTATCGTGGTATTCGCCATAGAAAAGGATTGCCATTAAGAGGGCAAAGAACCAAAACAAATGCAAGAACCCGTAAAGGTCCTCGTCGATTAATTAAATAATAAATAGAATTAAATAGGTTATACGCATCATGGCTAAAAAAAGCATTAAAAGCACTAAGAAAAAAGTTAAAAAGGTTGTTACTGATGGCATTGCGCACATTCACTCAACCTTTAATAATACCATTGTTATGATTACTGATCGTCATGGTAGCGCCCTATGTTGGGCAACCTCCGGTGGTAGTGGCTTTAGAGGTTCTAGAAAAAGCACGCCATTTGCAGCACAGGTTGCTGCTGATAAATGTGGTAGTGCTGCCTTGGAGTTTGGCATGAAAAACCTTGATGTTCGCGTTAAGGGTCCTGGTCCTGGTAGAGATTCAGCGGTTCGTGCTTTAAACGGCTTAGGTTTGAAAATTCAAACTATTACTGATGTATCGCCAATCCCCCATAATGGTTGTAGACCTTCTAAAAAGCGTAGAGTTTAAAAATAACTATTATAAGTAATACACATACAAAGACAATAAAGAGAAAATTATGGCAAGATATACTGGACCTACTTGTAAATTAGCACGCCGCGAAGGTGTTGATTTATCTTTAAAGAGTGGTATTAGAGCATTAGATAGCAAATGTAAATTAACACAGCTTCCTGGTGTTCATGGTGCAAATGTACGCAGAGGTAAAGAGAGTGATTATGGTTTGCAATTACGCGAAAAACAAAAAGTTCGTCGCACTTATGGTGTTTTAGAGAAGCAATTTAGAGGCTACTATAAAAAAGCAAGCGCTAAGAAGGGTTCTACAGGTGAGAATCTGTTAAGTTTACTGGAATGTCGTTTAGATAATGTGGTGTATCGCATGGGCTATGCTAGTACGCGTGCTGAAGCTAGACAATTGGTCAGCCATAAAAGTATTGTTGTTAATGGTAAGGTTGTCAATATTCCTTCTTATCAAGTTTCTATTAATGATGAAATTGAAGTTCGCCAAAAAGCAAAGAAACAAGATAGAATTAAGTTCTCAATAGAATTAGCAGAGCAAATCGGCTTTCCTGATTGGGTTGAAGTAGAAAGTAAGGGGTTAACAGGTGTATTTAAATCAGTGCCTGAAAGAACCGATTTATCTGCAGATATTCAGGAACATTTAATTGTTGAATTGTATTCTAAGTAATACATTCTAAATAAGGATAAAGATATGCAAGGAAGTGCGAAAGATTTTTTAAAGCCAAAGTTGATTGAATCAGTTGCTATTTCAACTAATCGCTCTAAGATTGTTTTAGAACCATTAGAAAGAGGGTTTGGACATACGCTAGGCAATGCGCTCAGAAGAATTTTATTGTCTTCTATTTCAGGCAATGCAGTTTCTGAAGTAGCCATCGAGGGTGTTAAACATGAGTTTTCAACAATTTCTGGTGTGCAAGAAGATACATTAGATATTTTGTTAAATTTAAAAGAGGCTTCGGTAGGGCTAATTTCAGCTGATGAGGTTGAAGTTGTGATTGATAAAAAAGGACCTTGTGTCGTAACAGTAGCAGATATTGCCTTAGGCTCTCAAGAAATTGAAGTCTATAATCCTGAAAAAATTATTGCAACGATTAATGATGGTGCAAGCCTATCAATGCGTTTAAAAATTACCACAGGTATTGGGTATGATGCAGCCAATAAACGAAATCAAGATGATGTACCAGTTGGTTATTTAGCCTTAGATGCCAGTTATTCACCTATTAAGCAAGTAGGCTTTAGCGTTGAAGCAGCACGCGTTGGTCAAAATGTTAATCTAGATAAACTAGTTATGGATATTGCTAGTAATGGTTCTGTGGCTGCAGAAGAGGCAATTAAGCGTGCAGCAACCATCTTAAAAGAACAACTTACTTCATTTATTGAATTGGAGTTATTAGAAGAAGAGCCACCACAGCCAACTTCTGAAGATTTTGATTCAATCCTTTTAAATGCAGTGGATGAATTAGAGTTAACCGTTCGTTCAGCAAATTGCCTAAAAGCAGAGCAAATTTACTATATTGGTGATTTGGTGCAAAAAACCGAACAAGAATTACTAAGAACGCCTAATTTAGGTAGAAAATCCTTAAATGAGATTAAAGAAGTTTTAACTGATAAAAAGTTAGAACTAGGCACAATTATTGCTAATTGGCCACCGATTGATTTGGTGTCAGAGTAATTAAATATCAACCTATACAGACAAACCATAGAACAATATGAGACATAGAAAAACTGGACGCCAGTTAAACCGTAATAGTTCGCACCGTAAGGCAATGTTTAAGAACATGGCAAATTCATTATTTCGCCACGAGACAATTCGCACTACCCTACCAAAAGCAAAAGAGATTAGAGGCATTGCTGAAAAATTAATCACCAAGGCAAAAGTTGATAGTGTTGCAACACGCCGTTATTTATTCGCCAAATTAAGAGATGATGAAATGGTGAATAAATTATGTACAGAAATAGGTGTTTTCTATCAAGACAGACCTGGCGGCTATATTCGTATCTTAAAATGTGGATTTAGAACAGGCGATAAAGCACCAATGGCGTATCTCCAGTTAGTAGGAATGACTGATATTGTGCAAGATACTGACGATGACACCCAAGACAATGTTGCCGCTTAATTTAACCCATATATAAAAACTAGCATGCCTGAAATTAAAGTAAAAGATAACGAATCATTTGATATAGCCTTACGCCGTTTTCGTCGTTCATGTGAAAAGGCGGGGGTTATTCTTGATATTCGTAAAAAAGAATTTTATGAAAAACCTACATGGATTAAAAAGCGTAAAAAAGCTGCAGCAGTTAAACGCCTACATAAAGAAATTTCAAAAAATCGTTTACATAGAAAGCGACTTTATTAAGTAAAACTAAATTTAATAAACCACTTGAAAAAGATTTAATTTGCAGGATTAGATCTTTTTTACATTTACAGCCTCTGTCTTTTAAGGAGGCCATAAATAACTAAGATGCGTGATATAGAAATTGTAAATAACGCTATTTTTATAGTGGGTGCTTGAGTTATTCAAAGGTTAATAAACATGTCAAATTTAAAAAATACCATTATTGCCGATATGAAAGTGGCAATGAAGGCTAAAAATACCCAAGCCTTAAAAGCCATTAGGATGTTATTAGCAGCCCTCAAGCAAAAAGAAATAGACGAACGCATTGAGTTAACAGATACAGATGTCTTAGCGATTGTTCAGAAAATGATTAAACAGCGTAAAGATTCGGCTAATCAGTTTCAAGCTGCTAATAGAGAAGACTTAGTACAGATAGAGTTGGCTGAAATTAAAGTTATTGAGATTTATATGCCTGTTCAAATGAGTGAAGAGGAAATTAGCGCGATTATCCAAACAACCCTAAGCACTATGGATAACCCATCGATGGCGGATATGGGTAAATTAATGGGTGCATTAAAAGGGCAATTAGCAGGTAAGGCTGATATGGGTTTGGTTAATCAACTACTAAGGCAACAATTAGCCTAGTATTCCCATACTGATAAGCCGGGCTTCTCAGTTATCAAAAGGTCTCTTGTAATGGCGTAAACACAAAGGGTTTGTGTTTGTCATTTAAGGCAACGCCAGTAATTTTTGCTTTTAACATAAGCACTTCTTGACGATAAATAGCCTGATTAAAGGTAAATTTTAATTGAGTGCCATTCTCTACATAAGTTTGCACACTAAATTTATCACTAGATTTTAGAGATTGCTTATAATCTAATTCTGCACGCACAACCACCAAATTAATTTTCTGTTTTGCTAATTGGGCAAAATCAATATTGTTTGCCTTTAGAAATTCATGGCGGGCATGCTCAAGATAATTCATATAAACACCATTATTAACAATGCCTTGTATATCGCATTCATAATCCCTAACTTGAAAATAGGTTTGGTGCAATGGCATTGTCATGATTGCATCTTAATAATAGTTTGATGTATATGGCCAAATGCCCCATTAGACATAATCACCAAATGCCCTTCAAAGTTAAGAACTTGCTTAAGCAGGGCATCTTGATTATCAACACAGATGATGGTTTTATCACTAGGAATTAATTTTTCTAATTGTTGCTTAGTGCTTGTTTGCCCAACAAATAAAACACTGCTATTCGCACACGCAAGTGCATCGATTAAGGTTTGCTGATGAAAACCTTGTTTCATGGTATTAGATCGTAATTCAACCAATGCCATAATTGACTGATTGCCCACTTGTTGCCTCAATGCCTCTAAGGTGGTGGCAATAGCAGTAGGGTGGTGGGCAAAATCATCGTAAATAGTGAGTTGCTGCGTTTGGTAAATTACTTCTAGTCGCCTCTTAACGCCTTTGAATTTCTCTAAAGCCTCTACGCCTATTGATAAAGGAACCCCTGCATGCCTAGCTGCCATTAAAGCACTGATGGCATTATTAGCATTATGCTTGCCAATGAGCGACCAAGATAATGATAAATCATCGTTAATCTTAATATCAGACCCATTTTGATGAGTAATAAGTTCAGGCATTTTGTTAAGTTGAGTAGATGACCAGCAACCCTGTTTAATAACCGCATCAATATTGTCATTATCCTTAGGGTAAATAATCAAACCATTATTCGGCACGAGTCGCACTAAATGATGAAATTGTTTTTGAATATCCGCCAACGCATCAAAAATATCCGCATGGTCAAACTCTAAATTATTAATAACCAAGGTATTAGGGTGATAATGCACAAATTTTGAACGCTTGTCAAAAAAAGCGGTATCGTATTCATCTGCCTCAATCACAAAAAATAACGAATCAGTTAATCTAGCAGACACTGCAAAATCATTGACCACACCGCCAATCAAATAACTAGGGTTAAGATCGGCATATTCCAATATCCAGGTTAACATAGCGCTTGTCGTGGTTTTACCATGTGTACCAGCAACCGCCAGCACCCATTTATCTCTAAGGATATTGCTACCTAACCACTGTGCGCCTGAAGTATAGCGATAATGTTGGTTGAGTATCTCCTCCACACACGCATATTACCCCATTAACAGAAATCGCCTATCAGCTGGACACTAACAACCTTGATAATGTCCTAGCCACTCATACCCTAACCGTTGCCAAAGCATTTGGCTTAGAGGGGGTGGATATTACAGTGATTAAGCCAACCAATATTAATACCAATAACGCTACCAATACAAGTGAAGGACTTTATGTAACTATACTAGCAGGGCTTTCAAAGTTAGAGCAAACAGCCAGTATAACTCTAGCAACCAATATAACTAATTTAAGTATGGATTTAGCAGACAGTCAGTTTTCAGACAATAATAGGGATGCGTTAAGAGTAGCGTTAACAGCAATAATAACCAGCAGTAGCATTACTGCTAGGCTAGATAGTACTGTGATTTATTCTACGCGCAAATATTTTAGCCAATAATTTCAACGCCCAACTAAACGATACAGGTATTGTTTTTGCTGGTAATGATAGTTCAGGTAATAATGCCACTTGCACCAGTAATATATCTGATACCTCTCCTACGGTTTTACAAGACTGTTATTTTGGTGCAGATATTTCTTTAACGCTTAGTAATAGCACTTTTACTTATAAAAATGGTGCCAAAGCAACCAAAATAGGGGCTGGTGCTGCTGGCTTTGACTTTACTAAACTAGGCAGCACAGGCAGTGTATTAGCCATTTAAAATGCGACTTATTCTGATTCAGGTTCAGGTTCAGAGATTTTAGGCACTAAATGGTCTTGTGTGAAAGATAATACAATAGGATTGATTGGGGAAGTCAAAATAAACGCAGGTACAGTCACTCCTACTAATATTCACCATAAAGACAACGCTTATAGATGGGGTGGGTTAACAGCAATAGGTAGAGAGCATAGTGCTAGACAAGGCACTTATGATGATGACTAGAATACCTTAGTCAATGGCACAAACTCAGAAAACCTATGTGGTGTTAACGATTGGCAAGTGCCAGACGATTGAGCAGTTATTCAATATTGCACATCTAGGTCGATTTAACCCTAGTATTGACGCTGACTATTTTTCTAACACGCCTGCCAGCAACTTTTGGTCTGCCTCACCTATTGCGATTAATTCGTCTAGTGCACAGCAATTCCATTTCAACAATGGCAATGACAGCAACCTCAATCGCAGCTTTTTTACTAACAGGGTTAGGTGTGCCTTGGACAGTGATTTTTACTTTTTTATTGATAAGCCTAGATTTCTTCAGTTAAATTTTGACTTAAGCCCTGCCTATACCACAAACAATTTCACAGGCAAAGCTTATGATATAGAGTAAACCTCTTACTATATTAAGACCACTGCTTTAGATATAAATATCATTTTAGCCCTGCTAGGACAAGCTTTATAAAAATCAACAACTAAGTAAAATGCCACATTTATCTAACATTGCTATCTAATGCAGTGGTCTTATATTAAGTAATAAGCGTATAATTTTAATTATGCAAGAGACCGGTCATAACGAATTTACCCAAAAAGATTTGATGCAACATCTACTTAGTGTTGCTCAACACACCGTTACGCGTGAAGAAATTGATATACGGTTTAATCAATTAGATAACAAAATTGAGCATTTAGAAGTTAAGCTTGATAATCGTATCGATAAACTTGATGTTAGAATAGATAAACTAGACGCTAAAATAGATAAATTAGCTAATAAACTAGACGCTAAAATAGATAAATTGGATAACAAAATAGATACTAATTTGCGTTATACGCTTACAACTATGGTGAGTTTGAGTGCTATTATTATCGCTTTATTGGTGTATTTGCGATAACCATAGTTAGTCACACCTTAACAGTCAAACTAATACCGCAGTTTTGACTAGACTACTTTAAATAAGTTTATTCCAAGCCTTATCAAATCCAAGCCAAGCCTTATCCAATCATTAGCAGATAGTATAAAATTACCATTTTTCTTGAACCCATTAACTATGTTTGACAATAAACTCTTTGAAGACTGGTTAGATATTGAGATAAATAAAGCCATGGCTAAAATCATCTAAGGAGAAATCACCTAATGAGATGATGATACTATTGCTTAAAGTACAAGCTAGTCAGACACACCTTTAAACTCAAGCGAAGCCGAATTAATACAATAACGCTTACCACTATCAGTCGGACCATCAGGAAAAACATGCCCCAGATGTGCATCACAGTTTGCACATTTCGCCTCAATGCGTCTCATGCCATGACTAGTATCTTCTATATAGTTAATCCTATCTTCTACTGAAGCTGAAAAACTAGGCCAGCCTGTTCCAGAATCAAATTTAGTATTTGAGTGAAATAAAACCGAATGACAGCAGATACATAAATAATCTCCTGTGTCTTTATTTGTTAGGTATTGACCTGTAAATGGGCGTTCTGTTGCACCTTTTTGAGTAACATTAAATTGTTCTTGAGTTAATTTTTTAGTTAAGTCCATGGGGGTATTATGTTAGATTTTATAGCTTGTCATTATATTATTATATTACAAAACGCTAAAAAAAATAGTTATTTTAACCAAAACGATACAATAAGACCTTTGCATAAATAGAGATTATCGCCAAGCATAGCCAAAAATTACTTCATAAGTAACAGGTAGCTTGCCATCATCTTGTCTAAATAATTCGTAATGCTGTAGCATTTTATTAAAAGTATTTTTCTTTATTAACCCTCGTTTACTTGATGGTATATGGTTAGCACCTAGCTGTTTTAGGCTATAAATAATATCCATTACATTTTGATATTTCAGCGTAATGGTTTGTGTTTGTATTGAGATATTAGTAAATCCGTTAAGTTGTAGTAGTTGATGAATAATTGGAGGACTTACAAAATCATTAACATGTTTTTCATTATTGATGGCTGCCCAGCTTTGTTTAAGCTCAGTTAGAGTGCCAGTATCAAAACTTGTAAAGACAAAAAGCCCTTTATCTTTTAGGATACGCCGACATTCTAAAAACACATTATTTAGATTAGGACACCATTGCAACATCGCATTTGATGTAATTAAATTTATACTTTGATTTGAAAATGGTAAGTGTTGGGCATCAGCACACACAGCTTGAGTGCCTGGGTGAGACTGTTGGTTGATTTGTAGTGATGTGTTGGAAATATCTGCGGTGAGTATTTGACTACTAGGAAATTGCTGTTGTAATAATTGTGTTGTTAGCCCAGTACCAGCACCTAGGTCAAGAATGGTCTGCTTGCAGAGTGCTAATGGCTTTAGTATATTGATTATCTTATTAGCCATCTGCTTTTGCACAATACTAACACTATTATAGGAATTAGAGGCTCTGTTAAACGATTGTCTTACTGAGGACATACAAGAGGCTTACGATATGGCAAATATCGTATTTTATATTGTTGTTTAATCACTTGAGTAATTTTGATGTTTTTTTGCGATAAATAACAGTAAAGACCACCGCATTAGATATGAATGTTAGATAAATGAGTGATAATCCGCTTTTAGATGATATTTATATCTAATACAGTGGTATTCAGTACCTAAGAGGGCAAATAAGTGCCCTGATTTTTGGCTAGTTATTGCTGCTTGATGGTTATTGTTTGGTGTATTGTTTTGCTAAGGCTAAGCGTTGTATCTTTCCAGATGGACCCTTTGGTAGTAAGTCATCGGTAAAAAAGACATAACTAGGTGTTTTAAAATCACCTAGGATACTATTACAAAATTCTTTGACTGCTATTTTGGTTAATGTTTGCTTTAGTTTTAGATGAATACAAACCGCTATTGTTTCGCCATAGTTGTCATCTGGCATTGCAAAGGCACAGGCTTCTAAAATAGCATTATGCTGATAGAGTACATCATCAATTTCTCTAGGTGAAATATTTTCACCCCCTTTTATAATCAACTCTTTTTTTCTACCCGTAATATAAAAAAAGCCATCTTTATCTTGTTTGGCTAAATCGCCGGTTAAGAAATAGCCATCGTTATTAAAGGATTTTTGGGTTGCTTGCTCATTGTTATAATAAGCTTGCATAACATTATCGCCTTTAATAGCAAGCTCGCCCTGAACATCAAAACCTAAAATTGAACCATCATTATCATCAATAATAATGGCACTATTACCATAAGCTATACCTGCTGAGCCTTGTTTTTGTATATCCAGTGGGTTGGATAAAATTTGTGCACTGGTTTCAGTAATGCCCATGGTCTCAATCAATTTAATTTTAAAATGAGCACCAAATTGTTGATGAATATGGGCAGGTAATGGGGCAGAAGCACTACGACCAAACACAAGACAGTCTAAGTCTAATTGTTTAGTGGCATTCGGGTTTTGTTTAGCATCGTTTAATAGATAGCTAATAATGGTAGGCACAACGCTAAACCAAGTGCAGCGAAATTTTGCAATCAGTTGCCAAAAATTAGAAGCACTAAATTTTTCTGCAATAACAACACTACTATTGGATACCAAAGGGCATATTATTGTCACAATAATAGCATTAATGTGATAAAGTGGCAAGACGCATAAGGCACGATGTTTTGGTGTAATTTGATGAGCAGTAGCGGTATTATGACCCCCAGCAATAATATTTTGATGGCTTAATAATACGCCTTTTGGTAAACCAGTAGTGCCCGAGGTGTAAATCAATAAAGCAGGTGTATTTTTATTTGGCTTGCTAATTGTGGTTACTTGAGTGCTTTGTACTGTTTGATTACTAGGCAAATCATCGTAAGGCACAATATCAAACTGTTTACTATTTTTATCTTGGCTTAATAACTGTGCAAATTGAGTTTGATATTTTGTGCTAATAAATAACAAATTACAATCACAGTGTTCTAACACATACGCAATGGTTTTAGCACCTGAAACAGCATTAATTGGCACAACCACAAAACCATGATACATTGTACTAAGTAATAAAGAGACCGTAGCATAACTATTGTCTAATAAAAAGGCAACCTTGTCGCCTGATTTGAGAGTAGATTGCTTGAGTAAACAACCCATTAATTCAATATCGTGCTTTAACTTTTGATAACTGATGGATTGACCAGAACCTGCATCAATCATAAAAATTTTGTCTGGATTATTGCTATTATGGTGGTTAATTAATGAATCAATTGTTTGATTACTTAGATCCATATTTTGCCCAATATTTTGCAAATAAATCTTCTAATGTCGGTTCGTTTTCTTTAATGGTTTTAATAATTTTTGTAATATTTAAGTAGTGTCGGTAATTCATATTATCAGCAATGACATTTTTCCCCCAACTACCGCAACCCATAGATAACGAGAATGGCATACCATTGTTAAAATTACCCCCTGTTGCAAAACAGTGAGCCTGGTTAACAATAACACGACAAACAGGAATAACCTCCCCTAGTGTTTGAATATGGTCGTTGTTGTTACTATGAATACCACATGAATGACCCTTACCTTGATAATCAAGTAATTTTTGAGTAATGCTTATTAGCTCATTAAAATCACAGCCCCTGTAAACAGCTAGGACAGGAGACAATTTCTCTCTAGAAAATGGATTACTATTGCCGATATCGGCTGTTTCTACGATTAGTATTTGAGCACCTTTGAATTTTTTGCCAGTGCTGTCTAGTCCTGCTAATTCGGCAATTTTTTCTGCACTTTGTGCGATAATTTTAGGGTTTAATTTTAATTGATCATTCCACATAATGCTTTGCAGTTTGCTAGCTTCATCTGCATTAAGAACAACCCCACCCACTTTTGCCAGAGCAGCCATCATCTCTTGGTAGATGTTTTGATGTATAACCAAACTGTTTTCTGATGAACAACTAGTCGCATAGTCAAAAGTTTTTGAAGCACAAATTTTCTTAGCCACCTCATCAACCACAACCTCTTCATCAATAATAACAGGTACATTACCCAAACCCACACCAAAAGTTGGCACACCAGTTTGTTGTGCTTTTAAGATGTTAGTTTGAGTACCTGTAGCCACTACTAAGTCAACTTGCCTAACAAGTGCCTCAGTTAAACCGTAAGTAATGGGTAATGGCAACATTTGTACAATGTCAATAGGTACAGCCATTTTTTCTAATACAGTATGAATTAGAGCCAGCACCTCAAAACAAACCTTACCACCTTTGGGTGAAGGGGAGACGATAATCGCATTCCGACACTTTAGGGCGTTAATAATTTTATTAAGGGGTGTTGCAACAGGGTTAGTTGAAGGAGTGATCGCACCGATCACTCCTACAGGTCTTGCTATTTCTGTAATACCTGTTTTATCACTATGACTAATAATACCAACAGTTTTTACGCTAGACAAATCTCTTAATAATCCAATGGTTTTACGGCTATTCTTAGTAATTTTATCTTTGACATTCCCTATCCCAGTGGTTTTGACAGCCAATTCAGACAAGCTACTATTGCATTCTGGCTTTAAAACCGCCCAAGCCACACCAAGAACTATTTCATCAATTTTATCTTGACTGTATTGTTCAATAATGGCTTGGGCGTTTTTAGATTTGGATACTAAACTACTAACCGCATTAAATTCAATATCTTCCACTATTTTATTTATAGCCCTTTTAATAGTTTGGTTAAATAGACTTGTCTTTCTTGCCACATAGATAAAACCTGATCTCTATTCATCACTCGAATAGGAGAGTTTGTTTGCTTCATCTTGCCTACTGTTTTCTTATCAGCAAACATAGACGGCACTCTATCTGATAAGAAACGTATAACCGAGTCAGGCGTACCTTTTGGAACCATTAAGCCACGAAAGTTAACACTAGAATCATCAACATCGATTCCTTTTTCAAGCATAGTGGGTACATTAGGTAAGAATTCATGTCTTTTTAAATCAGCAACGGCTAAGATTTTTAAATCATTTTTACTTCTTGTTGAGTCAGATAGGTTGTTAAACCCAGCCATAACTTTATCACCTTTAACTAATCTCATTGCATCAACACCGCCTTTAGCTGGTATATAGGTTAGTTTGGCGTTAATGGCTTTTTGGAATTGTAAAAAAGCAATATGATGTCCAACAAATTTACCTGCACCACTAACCGTTACCTTGCCAGGATTTTGTCTAGCATATCGAACTAATTGGTTAACTGTTGTAAAACGACTATTTTTACCAACAATTAACACAGCAGGATCAGCACCCCAATTACCAACAGGCTCTAAGTTGTTTATATTGTATTTAGTCTTAAACACAATGGATTGTGCAATAAAATGAGGCACATTATAAGCAGCCATCATATAACCATCTTTTGATGCTTTGCTAGCAAACCAATTCCAGCCTTTGCGTCCGCCTGCACCAGGCTTATTTAATATATAAACTGGCTGTTCTAAAAATTTTTCCTTACCAGAAGCCAGTGTTGCGATTCTAGCTTGAAAGTCAGTAGCACCACCTGGACCATAGGCAACCATAGTACCAATAGGTCGATCAGGGTAGGCTGATTGTGCTTGTACGCATAATAACGACAGTAAAGTCAGTAAAAATACTTTAACGATATTTTTGGGTGTTGTTTGTGTGCTCATGTGTATCTCCTTTATTATAATTTTTATAAATTTACTGGCTATATATGCAGAATTACACAATCAAACCAGTGGGTGTTCTAACTTGTAACAATAGTGCAAATAGTAAATACAAGACAACAATAAATGCAGTAGCAATCAATAATTCTTTTAGCCCAATATACCATATGTTTTTTGGCTTTTTAGTATAAATCGTAATTAAAACAATAAATACCAGTAGAGAACTTGTATAAAAACCAAGCCATTCTAAAATAGAAATATAAAGAAAAATCAGCAACAAGCCAGGTGCTAAAACTTTAAAATTATTATATTTTTTAGTTTCTTTTTCGCTAACAAACCACAAGGCAAGCGTTAATACAGCAATAGACAGTGCAATAATTCTTGGAAATAAATAAACCTCAGCATCCTCAGGATAAAAGGAAAGCCACAATAACAATATTGCTAATGATGATAAGGCTAATTTAATTTTAATTGACTGAACCATAATGAATTATTTGAGCTTTTTATTGGTTGAATATACGCCGTATGCAATTGAAATAACACAAATTGAAATAATAATAATGTTAATTGTTCCACTAGTGAAATAGCCTACAATACTGCCTTGACTTTGTGCTATTAGCATGCCTTGTAAAAAGTTGTCTTCAGCAATAGGACCTAAAATAATGCCTAATACCATCGGTACAGGGCTAAAACCAATCTTACTAGCAAAATACATCATAATACCTAGAGACATCATAATAATGACATCAGAATAACTATTTTGGATGCTATAAGTACCAAAAACTGCTAACACTAAAATTGCGCTGGCCATATATTGGTCTGGGACTTTCATAATCCAGCCACTATGACGACTCAAAAATAAACCAACAATAAGCATTAAGAATTGAGCAACAATTAATGAGTCAATAAAAGTCCAAATAACCTCTTTGTTAACAGTAAATAAATCGTGTCCAGGAAATATGCCGTGAATTAACAACCCACCTAGTAAAACCGCAGCCGTTGGACTACCAGGGATGCCTAAAGTTAATAAAGGCACCAAAGAAGGACCTACCATGGCATTATTAGCAGACTCAGCAGCGATAATACCATCAGGCTCACCCTTGCCAAAATTATCAGGGTTTTTACTGGTTTTACGCACTTGATCATAAGCAACTAAGCCAGCAATTTGACCGCCAGCACCAGGAATAATACCAACAATAACACCCAATATAGACCCAATAGATAAGGCGCGTATACGGCTAAGGTTATAAGCAATTGAGGTAAATAATTTTGTTTTAGTAACAGAGGCGAGAATACTTTTGTCATTGTGGGCAAACTGTTCTAACAAGGTTAACACTTGTGGGATGGCAAATAAACCAATCAATGCAGCGACAATATGGATACCCCCTTCTAAATGCTCACTATAAGCAAAGCGTTGTTCACCTAGAACAGGATTATCACCAATTGTAGCCAGCATTAAACCAAATAAGCCAGATATCAAGCCTTTAAGTGCAGATCCAGACCCAATAGTTGCGATAATAGTAATACCTAAAATAGCAACCCAAAACAACTCTGATGGCCCGAATGCTAAAGATAATTCAGCCAGTGGTGGGGTAAAAAATATCAATACAAAAACACCAATAATACCACCAATAAAGGAGCTAACAAAACAATAGTGTAGGGCTTCATCAGCCCTACCTTTTTTTGCCATAACATGTCCGTCCATTGCGGTAGCAATATTTGCAGGTGCACCAGGAACATTGGCTAAAATCGCACTAATTGCCCCGCCTGCAACGGTTGCTGTGTACATAGCGCCCAACAAAATTAAGCCACTTGTTGGCGTCATATGAAAAGTAAAGGGAATTAATAAGGCGACCGACATAGTCGGACTTAAACCAGGTAACGCCCCCAAAATAATGCCCGCAAAAGTGCCACCTATCAGTAATAGAATATGATAATAAGTAAAAACATGACCAAAATAATTTAAAAATTCCATTATTAAAATAATAAGTTAAATCAAATATTTTTTACTCATTATAAAGTATTTTTTATTAAAATAGTTAATTCATAGCTAGTAAGTTTAATTTTAAAACAAGAATCAAATTGTTGATGAATATCAGCAGGCAATAGGGCAGAAGCACTACGATTAAATCAAAGTCTAATTGCTTGATAATAAATTATCTATTTTGTTTGCTAGACATTCCTTAAAAATAATCTGCTTTACCGCCTTATTCTGTTTTCACAAACCTTCAAAAAAGCAACAAATATCTACCTTTAAAATGGCTGCTATTTTAAGCAAATGCTCAATATTAAAATGTTTGTTTTTAGCACCGACCTCAGACATAGAAATAATACTCACAGATTTATAACCCATAT
>WASV01085710.1_pt1 | contig 29042 bp, 25 predicted proteins | sample 5698531 | NCBI WGS metagenome assembly WASV01 (sample SAMN11175559, study PRJNA528189) | sponge metagenome | isolation source: marine sponge | host: Myxilla | place: Antarctica: Western Antarctic Peninsula, King George Island | collected 2013-01 | reverse complement strand
CTATGAAGGTGAAAAGGCATCGGCGAATGCCATCGCGCAGGCGAATAATGGAATCACAGGCGATGGTTTCTACTGGCGCGGCGCGGTTTGGCGGGCATTCAATGTCGGTACAACACTCGGCACAGGCACTTGCCCACTATTCGCGCCATTGAGTTGACCGCTTAATCGCTTGTTGGAATCTGGACATGTATTGATGCATGGGCTCTATTGGTTCGTAATTTTTTTGCGCTGCCTGCGGATGATGTTGCACGATGCGACCACCAGCCGCCAAGCAAGCGGTTCCATATGCGGTCAATTCGGAGAATTCTTGCACTGCAATTTGCCGGTCGATCACGTTGGCAAGGATTTGACAAAAATACGGGTTTGCGGATAGCCCCCCATCGATTGAGATAGTGTTTTTGATGGGCGAGAAATTGTCTATCGCGCTGATTACTTCGGCGGTGCGAAACGCGATTCCTTCCAATACTGATTTCATTAAATCCATCGGTGTAGTATCCAACGATAGACCAATCCACAAACCGGCCGCCTTGCCGTCCCAATGCGGGCAGGCGAGACCTGACAACGCCGGGACGAATATGATATCGCGCTCAATCGCATGTGGTGGCGAAAGATTATTGAGTTGCTCGAATGATTCGAATAAACCCAAAGATTTTGCCCAGTTGACCGCCGCTGCGGCGCAATGCACGCCGCCTTCAAGCGCGTATACGGGTGGTTGATTGAAAAATTGCCAGGCGATGGTCGGTGTCAATCCGTGCATTGGCGCGGTCGGTCGGCACGGCTGGTCGCCGCTAACTGCCAAGGCGAATGCACCAGTGCCGAAAGTTATTTTTGCTTGGCCACGCGTGTGGCATCCATGCCCGTATAAAGAAGCCTGCTGATCGACAATGCTTGCGGTTACCGGTATGGATTTTCCATTGGTTTTGACTGCGCCAAAATCGCCGGTTGAGGAAACTATTTTCGGTAGCGTCTCAATCGGGACGCCAAATAAAACGCACAATTCTTCATCCCATTGCCCGGTTTTCAGGTTGAGCAATGAAGTACGCGACGCGGTGGTGATGTCGGTGACGAATCGGCCGGTCAAGCGATCCAGAAAGAAAGCGTCAGTCGTACCAAGGCGCAACTTGCCGCGCCGATGCAATCTCTTAGCGGCGGGAATTTGTTTAATAATCCAACCAAGTTTGGACGCCGAGAAATACGAGTTAAGTTGCACGCCGGATTTTTCAATCACCAAGTTTTGTGCGCCGTCGGATTGCAGTTTTTCAATCGCTTTGTTGGTTCGGTTGTCTTGCCAGACAATCACCGGTGACACCGCCTCCTTTGTGTCCGCATCCCAGGCGAGACAACTTTCACCTTGATTGTCAAATCCTATCGCCGAGGCATCTTCACAAGCGGCAATGCATAATTGGATATTACCAATTAGTTCGTCAGGGTCATGCTCAACCCAGCCCGGCTTGGGGTGAAACTGTCGGTGATCGAACGTTGCGGTGATTTTTCTTGCACCGGACTGGTCGAGCGCAAGCGCACGGGTGCTCGTGGTTCCTTGATCAATTGCGGCAACATGCATAGCCGATTCGTACTGGTTGAAAGTAACGCATTAATTATAATCCGGGTGATTAGTATTGAGTAAACTTAATAGCCAAAGACGATGGATGGTTTGAATGCAGTTGGTCGGGCAATGCGAGCAAAATGCGTCGTTCAGGCATCGTGCGAACCAATTTGGAACGGATTTCCCGTGAATTTAAATGAAGAGAGAGACGCCCTTTGGCTGGTTTTGTAAACCGAAGTTGCAAATGCTTCATGCCCGCCATGCCGGTATCGTGCGCGGCTACGAAAAAATTTTGCGGCACGATATATTTGATCATCGGGCTGTCGAATTTTATGGGTACATGCTCACCATCATCCAACCGGCCAGCCAAACTCAGGCGAACACAATGCGCTAAATGTACTCCTTCTTTCCAGCACCAGCCGGCGGTTTCCACCGGATGGAGTAGGTTGCCGGTGGCAAAATAGACCGGGTCTGAACACCTACCGAACTGATCAATAACCGGGCCGCCGCTGTGCGTATCCACTTGAAGATGTCCGTTGCGCGCGAGCGAAGATTCGGCTGTAAAGCGACCGCTGAACACAATTCCATCGCATTGTAAATCTTCTATTGTTCCGCAGGCGTTCAGCATGCGGATGCCTTCAACTCGTTTCGTGCCAATAATTTCGCTGATGCGGGTTTGAAAATAAATCGGAACTCCCAATAATTTAGGCAGTAGTTGTAAACCAGAGTGCGCGGTCATTCGGTCACTTTTTTCCAGCATAGCAAGCGGCGTTATGTTGGCATGGCGACAGGTCAACAGTGCTGACAAAGAAATCAGTTCGGTGCCGATAATGAGTGCCCGCGTGAACGGTTTTTTTTGCTGCAGATAGACCATTGATTGCAATGCGCCGGTCGTCACGATGCCAAGCGGGCGTTGACCGGATACCAATCTGGCGGCGCGCGGAGTTTCTCTTGCGCCAGTGCTCAACACGACTCTGTTGGCGTTGAGTATGCTTACGCCATGTCGAGTGGAGAGCGTTAGTATTCCGTCTTTACCGGCCGACACGACTGTTGTATTAAGGCATACATCAACGCCAGCGTTGCGTGCGCGGCGAACCAAATTCTTTGCGTAGCGGGGTCCATTGTAACAGCGCCCGAACTCTCGCATACCGAATGGTGAATGGCCGCAATGTCTGGGAATTCCGCCAGCCAGCGATTCTCTTTCGAGCACCACAACATCAGTTATGCCCGACCGGGCGAGTTCGGTCGCCGTAGCCAAACCAGCAGGTCCTCCGCCAACAATCGCTACATTGCAGTGTTCGGGCGGTGTGCGTGATTTTTCATCCTTCATCTTATTTTAATGCTGTTTTACTGCAATTTCCTCGGCAAAATGTTCTTGCGTCAATTCGCAGAGTCGAGCATAACAATAAAAACCTTGACACCTGCCCATGGTTGCACGGGTGCGCCGCTTAAGTCCGTTTATGCTTGCTACCGGTATACGTCCGTTCAACGCTTGTTGAATTTCGCGTTTGGTTACCAATTCACAATGGCAGATGATTCCGCCGTTCCCCGGACGCTGCCAATCCCGCATCCGATGTTCCGCAATAGAGCTGACCGCTGGCCAGATGCATTGCGCGGGCGCAGTATGTCGATGGCCGAGTTGAGCGTATTGTTTGAAAACATAACGAGCAATACCGAGTGCTGCACTCAGGCCGGTTGAGCGAATCCCGCCGACGCTGATATAGTTTTTGTCGGCGTGGGCTTGAATGCAATAATCTCGAAACTCGGTCGCCGGGCGAATACCCGCATAATTTGCGACTATGGGATGTTGTGCCAGCGATGGAAAAATTTTCTCACCCAGTTGGCGCAAAGATTTTAAGACGGTTTCGTTAACTGAAGCATTATTCCGACTTTCTTGACTCTCCGAGGTCGGACCGACCAATACATTGCCGAATACGGTGCGACATATAATTACTCCTTTCGTCTGTTCATTCGGGAGTGGAAATATAATTGAATTAAGCAAGCGGCTGGCGGATTTGTCGTAGACCAGGAATTGCCCTTTCAGCGGACGAATCTGGAAAGAAGTTTGCTCAATCATGCGGGTATCCACCATGTCTGCATACAGTCCGGCGCAATTGATGGCGAAGGTTGCATGCAAGGCTCCGCGGGTGGTAGCGAGTTTCCATTCGCATTGATTGTATTCACCGCTCAATACTTCGCAGTTGCGAATCAAGCAGGCACCGTTTTCAATGGCTTGAAGCAAGTAGGCATGGGGAGTAGTCCACGGGTCTATGACATATTCTGCAGGAATATGAGCGCCGGCTTTAACATTGGATGAGAGGTGTGGTTCGCGCGCAATAATTTCTTTTGCCGTCAGCAGTTGCGCATCATCAATGCCGTTGCCATGCGCACGTTCAATGACTTGGTTTAGTTGGTCAACTTCATCTTGAGTCCACGCCAGAACGAGAGCGCCGGTTTTAAGCAAAGGCAGATTTAGTTGGGAGCGAATCCGAAGATATTCATTACAACCATCCCGTATACATGCATGTTCCAAGGAATTAGGCGTCGCATCAAAACCGCCATGCAGTATGGCAGTGTTACCTTTGCTCGCGCCTTCCAGAATATCCGCGCACTTTTCGATGATCAGAACTTTCGCTCCCTCCAGTGAAAAATGTCGTGCGACGGCGCAACCGACAACTCCTGCACCGATTACAACGACATCGTACTTGGGCCGGGAAGCATTACCAGAAAGCGGATGAACCGATTGATTTTCGTTGCCAGTCGCCATGAATTTGTAGGTGGGTAAAATCATCAGTTTAGGTAAATTTGACTATTAGGTCAATTGTTTATACCAAGTGGTCAAATGTAATTAGTTGGTTGTACTACTTGAATTGTTAAAAAATCTATGCTATACGCTATTTTTATGAATATTATAACCGACTTAGGTAATAATAGAAAATGTCCATTCAATCATACAAAACCTAATTTCTGGTCATGCACCCACACGACAGACAAGTGGAAATAACCGACTTTGTTCGACAACAAGGGCGCGTCAGCGTGGATGAACTGGCTGCACGATTTACCTCCTCGCCGGAAACGATTCGACGAGATTTGGGCGTTCTTTCCGAAGCAGGCAAGATCCATAAGGTGCACGGTGGTGCGCGGTCACCACGGATATTTGGCGAAGGTTTGTTGCGTCAGCGTATGTTGGAAAATGTCGCTGCCAAACGGCATATCGCCCGAAAGGCGTGTGAACTAATCTCCCCGGGCGATACCTTATTCATTGATACCGGTTCAACCACTTTGATTTTTGTCGAAGAACTGGTAACCATCGCTGATATTACTGTCATCACTAATTCTATCGGCATCGCCGCTAGCATCGGTGCGTCGAGTAATCCGATTCGGTTATTTTTGTTGGGCGGCGAATACAATACCGACAATGGCGAGACCTGTGGTTTGATGGCAATAGAGCAAATTAATTCCTTTCGGGCGAATTATGCGGTGCTGACCGTCGGCGGGATTGATGCCGACGCTGGAGTTATGGATTTTAATGTGGACGAAGCACAGGTTGCGCGGGCGATGATTAAGCAATCTGAAAATACAATCATGCTGGTTGACTCAACTAAATTCGATCGTATCGCTTCATTTGCTGTCAGTTCGTTCCATCAGGTTTCTTGTTTAGTTAGCGAAAGGTCGCCTGATGGTCAGCTCAAAGATGTACTTGTTCGTCAAAATGTGAAGATGATTTGTTGAGCGAATTTTTCCGATGCCCCGATAAATCATTAAATAAATAATTGTCTATTACCGCATGTCTAAATTCATACTTAATTATGTCAGGTATGTTGACCGCATATCCATCGGTGTCGGGCGGGTTGCAATGTATGGCATATTCCTGATGATTGGCACTTTGTTACTCGGGGCGGTGACCAGGAACGTTATCAACTTGCCATTGTCATGGACTGTTGAACTTGCGCAATTTACCATGACCGCCTATTACATTACTGGCGGTGCATATTCTATGCAACTCAACGATCATGTCCGAATGGATTTGTTATACGACCGTTTTTCACAAACCACCAAAGCTAAATGGGACAGTTTTACCGGTGGATTTCTAGTTTTTTATCTGGTTTGTTTATTGTTCGGTTCAATTTCCAGCACCCTGTATGCGATTGAATACGGTCAGCGAAAATTCTCACAGTGGAATCCATCACTAATTCCGATTAAAGTTATCATGGTGTTCGGCATTGTTTTGATGTTGTTGCAAGCGATTTCCACTTTATTCAAAGACCGCGCTAAAGCAAAAGGGATGCCACTTACATGAGTTACGAAACCATTGCAATCTTGATGTTCTCTTCAATGCTATTGCTGTTATTAACTGGGCAGCGGGTATTTGGGGCAATCGGTTTTGTGTCTGCGTCGGCGGCTTTGTTATTGTATGGAAACGGCGCGATCGAAATGCCGTTTAATGCGGCATTTAAATTGTTCAATTGGTATCCGGTGTTGACCTTGCCGTTGTTCATCTACATGGGATACATCCTCTCCGAATCAGGTATTGCCGATGATTTATATCGCATGTTTCATGTCTGGTTTGGTGGGCTCAAAGGCGGGCTCGCCGTAGGCACGATAGGCTTGATGGTGGTCATATCGGCGATGAACGGGCTCAGCGTTGCTGGTATGGCAATCGGTGCAACCATCGCGCTTCCTGAAATGCTACGGCGCGGATACGACAAGATAATGATAACCGGCGTGGTGCAAGCCGGTAGCTCGCTCGGTATATTAGTTCCGCCAAGTGTTGTGCTGGTGTTGTATGGAATGATTGCGCGACAGCCTATTGGTCAGTTATGGCTTGCTGGTGCTATTCCCGGTTTGATGATGGCGTTGTTGTTCGTTATCTACATCGTAGTTAGGTGCAAATTGCAACCGCATCTTGGACCTACGGTCTCAAATGAGGAACGGGATATTCCTTTGAAGGAAAAATTAAAATTATTAAAGTCCGGAATTACGCCGTTTTTGATTTTCTTCTTTATGACTGGCTTATTTTTAATGGGCGTCACTAGTTTGGTGGAAAGCTCGGCGGTCGGCGCCACCGCAGCCACCATTGCGGCATGGGCTAAGCGCAGGCTAACCAAGTCAGTAATAGAAGAAACGGTTAGAAAAACCTTGGGTATCTCCTGCATGTTCATGTGGATAATCTTGGCGGCATTATGTTTCGGCGCGGTTTTCGATGGCATCGGAGCGGTCAGGGCAATTGAATCTTTATTTATCACCAAGTGGAATTTAACCCCGTGGGAAGTGCTGATAATGATGCAGTTATCGTATCTATTTATGGGCATGTTTCTCGACGACACCGCAATGTTAGTAATCGTTGCGCCGTTATATGTTCCGTTAATTATCGCGTTGGAGTTTAATCCGATATGGTATGGAGTTTTGTACACGATCACTTGTCAAATTGCGTATATGACACCGCCTTTTGGGTACAATTTATTTTTGATGCGTGCGATGGCACCGAAAGAAATTCAACTCATGGATATCTATCGATCCATTATTCCGTTTGTACTAATAATGACGTTTGCGTTGATGTTGATTATGGTATTTCCACAGATTGCGTTGTGGTTGCCGGAGCAAATCTACACCAAGAGATAGTGGTTATGTGCTTGCGATATTTAAATTCAATGCCAATCACTTCCTCTTTCTGAAGTATCCTTTTTTTTACACTCTCGGAGAAGCACAATGAAAGACACTAACGATTCCATGAACACCAATCAGAAAAACCGTCGCGGTTTTATCCAGAAAAGTGCCGCCGGAACTGCCGGTATACTTGCGGCTGCTTGCGCGCCCTATTCTTATTCGGCGACTAATCCGATTAAATGGCGGTTGCAAACGTACTCAGGTGCGCCGCTGGGGGCACATGTGATTAAGCCGCAAATTGAGGCATTTAATATCGCGGCACATGGCCAAATGGAGATCGAATTGTATTATGCCGATCAACTAGTCGCCACCGACGAACTTTTCCGTGCAATGCAAAATGGGACGATCGATGCGGTGCAAAGCGACGATGCAACGATGGCATCACCCGTTGATATCAATGTGTTTGGCGGTTACTTTCCGTTCTCAACCAGATACAGCCTAGATTTGCCCGTATTGTTTAAGTATTACGGATTAGATCAAATCTGGTCGGAAGCGTACGGTGAGGTTAAAGGGGTAGAATGGCTTGGTGCCGGCGCCTGGGACCCTTGCCATATTTTCACAAAGAAACCGATACGCAAACTTTCCGACATGAAAGGGAAGCGCGTATTTGGCGTACCCACCGCCGGTAAATTTCTTTCGCGATACGGTTTGGTACCCGTTACCTTGCCCTGGGCTGATATAGAAGTTGCACTTCAGACTGGCGAATTGGATGGCGTCGCTTGGTGTGGATTTACCGAAGCATATGAAGTTGGTTGGGCTGATGTATGCGATTACGCCTTGTTGAACAATGTTACTGGTGCCTGGTGCGGTTCCTATTTTGCCAACACCAAGAGTTGGGAAGCGGTGCCGCCACATATTCAGGCATTGTTCAAGTTGTCGATGGACAGTTCGCATTACTACCGTCAAGTTTGGTATTGGGGCGGGGAAGCGAAACTACGAGTTGAGGGTAAGAAAATGGAACTGACCACGATACCAGTTGAAGAATGGGATCAGGTGGTCCGGGATGCGGAAGAGTTTTGGGATGAAATCGCGTCCATTAGTCCGCGTGCCGCCAAGGTGGTTCAAATTTTCAAGGACTACGCAGCGGTGATGGAAAAAGCCGGCGTTCCCTATCGTTATAGTTAATCTTGTTTTCCTTATGCCCCGGGGCGGCGCTCCGGGGCATTTTTTATGACGGTGCGCAAAAATTTTGTGTGCGGGAGTGTCTAATAAAAAACTTTAAACCGCAAGGCGTCGTAGGAGATAGACCTTTTCGTTTAAGGTATCTAATCCTCGATTTGATAAATTGCCGACGATGTCGGGGCCCGAGGAGTGGGTGATGAGGGTGGTGGAAAATTGGTCTTTGAATAGATTGTGCACTTCATGTTCTGCTACGGAAAAGGGCGGACCTTTCATTTTGGTTTGGTCGTAGTCTATGCTGATTAGAAAAACTTGTGAGTGGGGTGGTAAAATCATTGCGAGATGTGCGACATATGCGGTGCGCATGGATTCGGGGAGGGCGATTAATGCGGCTCGATCGTAGACAGTGCGGACTTCGTTCATGTCGGTCGGTTTCAAGTTAAAAAAATCGCCGCACCAAAGCTCAATAGCACCGCCGTTGAATGGACTGTCGTTGAATTTACCGCTGTTGAATTTAATGAACTGCGCCTCGTCTTTGTGCGTGTAGGGCAGTTCGTTTTCGGCATAGAAATCACGGCAGGCGCGATTGCTGATTTCAATGCCGATGACTGGATGTCCTTGTCTGGCGAGCCACAGCATATCCAGCGACTTGCCGCACAGCGGCACTAAAACTGTATCCCCATGCGCAAGTTGCAACTTATTCCAAAATTTCGTAAGGCGAGAGTTTACCTTTTGTTGATGAAATCCCAGCCGACCGGATTCCCATCGTTGTTGCCAGAATTCATTGTCCACAATAATTATCCACGTTGCATACCGCACGAAGCCCCAGAAAATAAGCGCTGGAAAAATGTATGCTTGTTAGCAGTATTCGGGTTGTTTGCGATTTGTTTTTGCCGTTATGGATTTTCGCCGCGCTTCATGCGAGATTCAATGTCGTTCACGCATGGAACTAAGTCGGCGATGCTATCGATGACATAGTGCGCGCCGCGTTGATACATGGTGGGGTAAGTTCTATCGCGGTGTTTTTGTTTGACTTCTTCGGAAAAAGCATTCCATTGATCCAACGGAACCCCAACTTCGTTGCCGGATATTGCCAAACCGATTGCCCAGCAACCAGCGTTCAAACCTTCTTCTATGCCGCTCAGGGTATCGTCTACTTTGATGACCGATTGCACCGGCGAGATGTCGAGTTCCAGTATGTTGCGTAGCACCATATTTGGATACGGGCGGCCGCGTGTGACATCGCCAGCGCCGAAGGTAGCATCGGGAACATAGCCTTGTCGTGCGGCATCGGCTTGGTTTATCGCTAACATACCCGGCAAGTAGCCAGAAGTGGAGCCGATTTTATAACCGCGCCGACGGCATTCAGCGATGACTTCCACGGTGCCGGGGATTAGTTGCGAATAGTCCGACAGGCAGGCCTCTTGCAAGGGGACAAATTCGGCGAACATTCGGCTTACCTCTCTGTCGGTCGGCTCGCTGCCGTGGGCTTCAATCCATCGGCGGCGCACGCTGGGGATTTCCAAATCAAACCGATGTGAACTTTTTTATGCGCGCCCATGGGGATGCGTGCTTCTTCAATGCTGATGGGGACGCCGGCTTTTTCAAATACTTGGCAAAAAACTACAGCAGGTGCCATGCACCCGAAGTCCATGGTGGTGCCTGCCCAGTCTAAAATAACGCAACGCATCGGACCACGGTAACGGCGCGTATAAGTAAATTCTCGTTCAAAGGTAAATTGCATGAGGATAGTTTTATTTTTAAAAAGAGAAATTTAAAAAATGAATAAGTTTAATTCAAAATTCGCATTTAGGAGTTTTGTGAAAAAATTTTATGATGAAAGCGGCATGATAATATTGGCGCCCCAGAGAGGATTCGAACCTCCGACCTGCCGCTTAGGAGGCGGCCGCTCTATCCGACTGAGCTACCGGGGCAGTGATGGGTGTTAATTTTTGATGCGAGCTCCGTATCAAAAAATGTGCAGTTTCAAATTAAAATTAAAATTAAAATTCAAGTGGATGATGCGGCCGCAATGGTGGCGATGGAAGTTCCTAACATGGCGGTGAATTCTTCGTCGGTTTGTTTGACTGACAAACCTTCGGTCAATGCCCGTGAAAAACTGGCAATCATGCCGTGGTTTTCTGCGAGCATTCGGCAGGCATCTTCGCGGCTATATCCGCCTGACAAGGCGACCATTCTGAGGCAGTTTGGATGATTCATGCAATCTGCATAAAAATTGGCGGTGTGCGGTAGGGTCAATTTGAATATCACCGATTGTGCTTCGCCTAGTTCATCGAGGTGCGCGTTGATTTCGTTTTTGAGTATGACTTCCGCTTCGGTTTTTTGCCGGGAATGGATGTCCACTTCGGGTTCAATGATGGGAATCAATCCGTGGCGAATAATAATCTTTGCGGTTTCAAATTGCTGCTGGACCACCGCCGCGATTCCGTCTGCGTTGGCGAGTTTAATTACCGAGCGCATTTTAGTACCGAAGATTCCATTTGCATTCGCTTTCTCCAACAGACCTTCCAAATCCGGCATTGCTTTCATCAATTGCACACCGTTTGCTTCATCTGCCAAACCTTTATCTACTTTGAGAATAGGCAAGATATTTTTTTCTTCCCATAAATAATGTGCGCTCGATTTGCCTTGCACTTCGCCATCCATAGTGTTTTCAAACAATATAGTGCCGATAATTTTATCGCCGTTGAATGCGCGGTTGGTGACGATTCGGCTTCGCATTTCATGGACTAACGCGAACATTTCCGCATCACCGCTATAGGCACTTGGCTCAATTCCATATAGCTCCAATGCCTTGGGCGTACTACCGCCGCTTTGATCAAGGGCGGCGATGAAGCCGGCGGCGTGTTTGGCTTTTTCTAGTTGCTGGGCAGAGGCGGTCATGGTTTTATGTCAGATGTGTGAGAGTAGGGCGTATTTTCCCTAAAAAGCATCGTGTTGGCAAGTATCATGTGACCGCTTCCCATGTTATGACTACATGTTATCGTCGTTGTGTGGGTGATTATTCATGCGCGATTTTGCCGCCGGAAATAATCGGCGAGAAAGGCATCAAAATTCAGTGTGTCGTTCTCTTCAATTTCTTTTTGCTGCAAGTGAGAATGAGCCGCCTCGGCTTTCATTTTGTCGCGTGTCTGCGCGTCCATTTGCGTTTGCTTGAACATTTTTTCATGCGCGTCGGTCATGCCCATGGCGAACTCATAAAAGCTGAATTTCTGTTCTGACATCTCTCGAATAATTCGCGCCGATGGGGTTAGTTCCGGGTCTTCTACTTTCGCTAGTTGGGCGTGCAACGATGAAAGATAATCCTCACCCCCGGCAACTTGATCAAGCAGCTCGGCAAGCGGTCGCATGTTTTCTAACAATGTGCGGGCGCAGTCGGTGAACGCAGGTGCATGCGGTGAGTGTGCAGAGTCGATGCATAGTTTTAGCTCAGCTCGGCGACCGTTTAGCACTACGCGTTGCCGGTTTTCTGCTGCGCATGCCCATTCTAATCTGCCAATTTCAGGGCTGTCGGAAAATAAACAATACAACAACAGCATGTCAAAAAATCGTACGCATTCGGCGTCTATGCCAATCGCGACGAATGGGTTTAAATCTACGCTGCGCACTTCAACATATTGAACGCCGCGTTCCCAAAGCGCGCGCGATGGGCTTTCGCTCGAATTAGTGACGCGCTTGGGTCGGATTACTGAATAAAATTCGTTTTCAATTTGTAGCCAGTTGGCGTTGAGTTGTCGATATTCGTGATCAACTTTGATGCCGAATTTTTCATATTGCGGTCGCGGGGAGCGTATCGCCATTCGTAATGACGCGACGAAATCTTGCACGCTGTTATACCCAACCGCGATGCCGCCTTGTGCGTTGCTATCGTAGCCAAGCCGGCTGAGCCGCAAGGAGGTTGCCCACGGTGCATAAAAACTGGATGCATCAAAATCATCCAATGTATGCTCGCGCCCGTGTAGGAATGATTTACATACCGCCGGCGATGCGCCGAAGAGATAACAGCCGAGCCATGCGTGGCGATGAAAATTACGGATGAGCGCAAAGTAGTAAGATGATTTTTCATCCTTGATATCATCTTGATTATCGGTGTCTAAAAATTCGCTCCAGAATTCTTCTGGCAAAGAGAAGTTAAAATGAATGCCGGCGATGGTCTGCATGAAACTTCCGTAGCGAATGCTCAGCCCGTGTCGGTAGGCTTCTTTCATTTGCGCGATGTTGGAGGTGCCGTAGCGGGCGATGGGAATATGTTCTTCTCCGCGGACGATGCATGGCATGCTGTTGACCCATAATTTTTCTTGGTCAAGATTTTGATAGGTAAAGTGGTGGAGGTTGAAAAGTTCTTGCAGCAAGCCGTTGATGTCGGTATGGACTGGCGTTACGAATTCTAATAAGGCTTCGGAGTAATCGGTGGTGATGGACGGGTGGGTTAGTGCTGATCCCAGCTCGCGGGGATGTGAGGTTTGCGCGAGAATGCCGTCGGCATCTACGCGCAAACTTTCTTTTTCAATGCCGCGGTTAAGATTGCCGAGGTGATGCGCGAGTCCGTTGTCGCACAGCGCGGTTAGGATTTTCTGCAGTTTTTTCAAGGTCGGATTATTATGCTTGGAAGGGCGGTTAGCGTGTCGCGAATGGCTCAAAAAAGCAACTGTTTTAACCGGTGCGGCCGGAAACAAATGGTAAAATATCGGCGGTCGTTAATCGAGTAGGTCGGTGGTTGCGTAACTAATTCACAAGCAAATTCACCCGCAAAATCACATGCAAATTCACAAACCAATTCAAAAATCAATTCACCAACATGATTGAAAGCAAGCATGAGTGAAACCAGCATGATTCACAACACCGGCGATAAATTTTCCATTGCGCCGATGATGAATGTGACTGACCGTCATTGCCGGGCGTTTCTGCGTCTGTTGTCGGTGCGCATGAAGTTGTATACCGAAATGAAAGTAAGCGGCGCGATTATCCACGGCGACCGCGCGCGATTTCTTGATTTTGATAATAGCGAGCATCCGCTGGCATTGCAGTTGGCGGGCTCCGATCCGGCGCAGTTGGCGGAGTGCGCGCGCCTCGCCGGCGAGGCGAATTACGATGAAGTAAATCTCAATGTCGGTTGCCCGAGCGTGCGCGTTCGGGACGGGCAATTTGGTGCGTGCTTGATGGCAACTCCCGAATTGGTGGCGCGATGCGTGGCCGAGATGCGCGATGCGTTGGAAGGAATTCCGTGCGCAAAAAATCCCATTCCGGTAACGGTGAAAACTCGGATTGGCATAGACCAGCATGATAGTTACGAATATCTCGCGAAGTTTGTCTCGCAAGTTGCCGCTGCCGGCTGCCAACACTTCATCATTCACGCACGCAAGGCATGGCTGCAAGGGCTTAGCCCAAAGGAAAATCGCCAGGTGCCGGCATTGCGTTACGACCGCGTGTATCGCTTGAAACGGGATTTCCCTGATTTGCGCATAACCATCAATGGTAGCATTACTACCTTGCAGGACGCGCTCGCGCATCTACACTATGTGGATGGTGTGATGATTGGGCGGGAAGCGCGCCGCCATCCGTGGATGCTGAATGCGGTTGATGAAGTGATTTTCAATGATGCGCCACGCGCGCCATCCGCCATCCGCACGCGGGCTACTATAGTGAGTGCGTATTTGCCGTATATTGAGTGCGAATTAACCCGCGGCGTGCATTTGCGGCACATGATTCAGCCGATATTAAGCCTATTTCACGGGCAGCCGGGCGCGCGCAGTTGGCGGCGATATCTAACCGAACATGCGGTGAAAAATGGAGCCGGCGTGGAAGTGATTCAACAAGCATTGAAATTAGTATTGGAAATGGCAGTGGAAAGTATTGATGTTGATGTGAATGATGGTCGTCAGTATGATGATGCGATGCGCGGTCGGCCGGTGGTGGCGCAGCCAGCGCAAGCGTTGTGTTCGGCAACGCTCTGTTAATAAACACATGAAAGCGGGCGAACATGAGAATAATTAATCTATCGTTGCGGGTAATCGGCGTGTTGCTGGTATTGGCGGTCGGTGCGGTGGTCGTGTTCGCCAACTTGGTGGATCCCAATGAATACAAACCTCAAATCTCGGCGTTGGTCAAGCAAAGCACCGGGCGCGAGTTGACCCTGCATGGCGATCTTCAACTCGCTTTTTTTCCGTGGTTGGGGGTGAAAACTGGTCGGGTTGAACTGGCTAACGGCAAAGGATTTGGAGCGCAACCGATGATATCTGCAGCGGAAGTTGCCATCAAAATCAAACTGCTGCCGTTGCTGAAAAAACGCGTGGAGCTGGATACCGTGCGGTTAAACAAACCACAAATTCGCCTTTCCCGCAAAGTGGACGGTAGCGCTAACTGGGACGACCTAACCGCCAAAATCACCACCGCCCGCCACGAGCATGATCATGAGCATGATACAACACTGTCGGACACCGCATTTTTAGCCGGTTTGGTGGTGCAAGGAATTGCCATTGACAACGGACGAGTGGAGTGGGACGACCGTTCCAGCGGTCAAACTTTTGTGTTGCGAGCGTTGAATTTGGATAGCGGGATGTTGCTGCCGGGCGAGCCGCTGGCAGTCAATTTATCCGCCATTATGGAGGGCAACATGCTACCGACGCCAGCCATGATTACGTTGGCGACCACCGTGCGGTTGATGGAAAATCTTGAATCTATTGCCGTGCAAGACACCGATATTCGGATTGTCATGGAGCACGTCACCGCCGATTTTTCCGTAGAAAATATCACCTACGCTTTACGCGCTGGGTTGGCTGCGTTGGTTGGGCTGCGCGGTAGCGCGAATCACGCCGGAATTAGCACCACGCTGAAAGTGCCAGCACTCACCTTTATTTATCCCGATGAAAGTTTGCGAATACCGCGATTGGATTTGGAGCAAACCGATTTTTTTCTTACCGGGTCAGTAAATAGTAACGCAATTTTATCCGACATTGCGAAGATGACGCTGGATGGCGATGTGGATGTCCGTATTGAAGATGTCCGCGGATTGCTGGTGCGCAATAATGTCACCTCTTTGTGGTTGCCTGGGTTGGTGAATTCCGTGGAAGTTGGTTTTCAATTTAATCTGGCGGGCAATGATCTGATGCTGAGCGATTTGATAGTTGCCTCTCTTGAAAAACCGGGTGGAGAATTATTGCTCAATCAAAAAGCGATTACCATTCCTTTGCGCTCGGATAACACGACCGACTATCGTGATGTATTTGCTGCAGTATTGCGCGATGCGGTGAAAAAGAAATGGACTGAATGGTTGTACACGCAAATCGCGCCGAGCGACGACGATAAGGAAAATGAATCTGCCGAAGATTTGTTTCAAAAATCTTGGAAGGAAAAAATTAAAAAAAGATTGTTGAAGACATTGGACGCCGAATGAATGCAATTTTGGATGAGAAATAATGATTGAGCCGAGCGGCTATATAGACGGCAAGATTGGTCGCCTGGATGAGATTCGGGTGCCGGTGTTGGATCGCGGATTTTTATATGGAGATTCCATTTATGAAGTGGTGCGCACTTATTCGGGCATTCCGTTTTTGTTTGACCAACACTATGCGCGGTTGATGAATTCGGCGAAACTTAGCATGATGAATGTCACGCAAGGAAAGCAAGAAATCATCAATGCCATTGTCGCCACTATCGCCGCTGCTAATGCCGAGCCCGGGGAGGATGTGTATGTGCGTTTCCAAATTACGCGCGGGCAAGGTCAAGTGGATTTGTATCCTGACCCGCAACTGCGTTCGCGGCTGATCATCATCGTTAAACAAATTCCGAAGTGGAATCCGAATTTTTATCAAACCGGCATGTCGCTGGCGATTCCCGACTTGCTACGCAACTCGGTGAACACGCTCAACCCCAACATCAAGGGCGGCAATTATCTCAACAATATTTTAGGGCTCGCCGAGGCGCGGGCGATGGGTGCTGATGAATGCGTCATGTTAGATGCGAACAGCATGGTGACCGAATGCTCTAACAGCAATGTGTGGTTTGTGTTGGGCGGCAACCCGGTCACACCGGCAAGCGGAAATTTGCTTGGGCTGACACGCAAATCGCTGGTGGAATTACTCCAACAGGCCGGCTATACCGATATTGAACGCCCGATTCATAGCGCACAACTAGCGGATGTCACGGAATGTTTTATAACCAGCGCGACTCGCGAAGTGATGCCGGTGATGAGTTTGCGATTGCAAGACGGCACGGTACGTAAGTTTCCCGTTGGCGGCGGTCGTCTAACGCGCTTGGCGATGAAACTTTATACGGACATGATGGTCAAGTTTGTCCATGAAAACCGTGCGCATGCTTGGTTTTAATTGGGTAGCGCTGATGGTATTCGGTATGTACATGTCATGTACATGACATGTACATAAACATGAACATAAATTTAAATATAAACGCAATATAAACTCAACATGAACTTTGAAACCCAATTGCGACTGTCGGTTTTCTTCGGCATATTAATCGGCATGATGCTATGGGAATTATTTTCGCCACGCCGTCGTGCGCAGAATCGAAAATTACGCTGGCATTCCAATCTCGGCATCATTGCGTTGAATACGTTGATGCTGATGGTAGTGCCGATAACCGCGGCCGGTGCGGCGTTGTTTGCGGTCTTCAATCAACTCGGTCTGTTTTTATATCTTGAGTTGCCGCTATGGCATAGCATTATTTTGTCCCTGTTGCTGCTTGATTTGGCGGTTTATTGGCAGCACCGATTGCTCCATGCGATTCCCCAATTTTGGCCCATCCATCGCATGCATCATACCGATACCGAATTTGATGTTACTACCGCGCTTCGCTTTCATCCCGTTGAAATTTTCATCTCGCTGCTCATCAAAATCGCAGTCATCATTCTGCTCGGTGTGCCGCTGCTGGCGGTCATCGCGTTTGAAATTATTCTCAACGGCATCGCTATGTTTAATCACGCGAATATCAAACTGCCGACGGTGGTTGATAAAGTATTGCGATTGATTATCGTAACCCCGGACATGCACCGCGTCCATCATGCAATTCATGCGGATGAATACAATACTAACTATGGTTTTAACCTATCGCTTTGGGACCGGTTATTCGCAAGTTACAATGCGCAACCCAAGGATGGTCATGAAGCAATGCAAATCGGTCAATCGGAATACCGCGACCCGAGCGAAGTTCGGCTGGATAAATTGCTAACTCAACCGTTTCGCTGAACATAGCGCATAATGCTACAATCCGACCATGACTATTGACCGAAAACTACTAGAAATTCTGGTTTGCCCGATTACCAAGCAGCCGCTTGCGTTGCTGAGTCAGGCGCGTCTGGATAAAGTCAATCACATGATTGCGCAAGGAAAATTGCATACCCTGGACGGCACCAAATTAGACAAGCCGTTAACGCAAGTACTAATCACGCAAAACGCTACTACCCTATATCAAGTGAATGGCGTCATCCCGGTTATGCTGGAAGCGCAAAGCATTCCGTGCGAACAAATCGTGGATTGGTAATGCGCGTTATTTTTTGAATTATTATTTTTGATTAGTTTTGGTTTGTTTTAGGCGTGTGTCAATTCCGCTTTCGTTGCCGCCCGCTTTGCAATAGTTTTTTGTGTTTTTTAGTTTTCAGTCGCGCTTGGGCAAATTCAATTTGTTGAAGTTGGCTTGCTCTGGGTTTCCCGGTGGTCGGTTGGCGTTTGATATACGCGCCGTCTGGTTGCATTTCCCAAGCGTTTTGATCGTCATCCAATAATGTATTTAACATCAGCCGCAATTCTTTTTGCAGCGCCGCCGCGGTGATTCGGGTGACTACCTCAACGCGACTTTCAAGATTGCGTTTCATCAAATCGGCCGAGCCGATTAAATACTCTTCCTTGCCGCCATTTTTGTAATAAAAAATGCGGCTGTGTTCAAGAAAACGCCCGACGATGCTGATGACGCTGATGTTGTCTGATATGCCATGGAGTCCGGGGCGTAAGCGGCAAGTGTCGCGGACGATGAGCTCAACTTTGACCCCGGCTTGCGATGCCCGATAAAGTGCTTTGACTAAATCACTGTCTTCTAACGCGTTTGTTTTGATTTGAATCAACCCGGGATTTTCCACACGGTGGGTTTCTATTTCGCGTTCAATGTTGGCAAGCAGTGTTTTTTTCAAGTGCTTCGGTGCTGATATAATTTTGCGGTAGTTGCGCTTCGGTGCGTATCCAGTGGTTAAATAATTAAACAATTCGGTTACATCGTGGCCGATTTCTGCGTCGCAAGTTAACAAACCAAGGTCAGTATAGAGTCGCGCGGTGCCGCCGTGATAGTTGCCGGTGCCGATGTGTGCGTAGCGGCGCAGGCCGCTGTAATCTTGCCGCACCACCATCAATACTTTGCAATGCGTTTTGAGCCCAATCACACCGTAGGTAACATGGATGCCGGCTTGCTCCATTCGCCCCGACCATTCAATATTGGCGGCTTCGTCAAACTTCGCTTTCAATTCCACCACCACCGCCACTTGCTTACCGTTGCGCGCCGCTTCAATGAGCAGGTCAACGATGCGCGTTTGTCGGTCGGTGCGATATAGCGTCATCTTAATCGCGCGCACTTTGGGGTCGCGCGTCGATTCTTCGAGAAAGCGCACCACCGAAGTGGCGAACGATTCATATGGATGTTGTAGCAATAGCGATTCGGCTTCGCGCACGATGTAGAAAATACTACGTTGCTGATCTTGCAGGCGGTGATGATTGACCGGTATGTGGGTCGGATACCGCAATTCGGCGATGGGCAATAATGCCAATTGCATAAGCTCCCGTTGCATCATCAAACCATCGCGCACAAATACATCACGATCCAAATCAAGCCCGAGTTCGGCGGCCAACATGCCTTTGCGGTCATCGTCCATTGTACGGTTCACCACCATGCGAACGATGGGTGCGATGCGGCGGTCGCGCAGTTCCAGCTCTATCATTTCCATCAAATCGTTGGCGCCGGATTCTTGCCGTTCGGCGGCCGCGTTACGGGCGACAAAATAAAAATCCCGAGCGATGATTTCCACGCCGGGAAATAGTAAATCTAAATTGTTAGCCATCACGCTTTCCAGCGGAACAAAATGATTTTTATCGTCCACGCGAATAAAACGCGGAATGCCAGTGCCGACTGGCACCTTAACGCGCGCTAACATCGGTTCATCTTCATTCGCTGATTGAATCGTCACGAGAATGTTGAGCGATAAATTCGAGATAAACGGAAACGGATGGGCCGGGTCGATAATTTGCGGAGTGACCAGCGGGAATATATTGTCAAGATAATGTTGACGAATCCATTCTTGCGCGGCGCTATCCAGTTGCCGGTGTTGGAGAATGCGAATGTCGTGTTCGCCGAGTTGCGCGAGTAAGCCGGGCAGTTCGCGGTCGCGCTCGCTTTCAATTTCCATGACCAGCGTGCGCGCTTCGCTGAGTTGCTGCTGCGGGGTGCGCCCGTCAATGGATAGCTCCGACATGCCAGCGGCGGCTTGCAGTTTAAGACCGCCAATGCGCTTCATAAAAAAATCATCAATATTGGAAGCAAAGATGGCGAAGAATTTAAGACGCTCCAGCAGTGGATTATTCGGGTTAATGGCTTCGTGCAATACGCGGTGATTAAAGCGCAATAAGGTTAGTTCGCGATTGAGATAGAGTTGCGGGTCGGCGAGGTCTAACGGTGGTTGCTCATGTACATGTACATGATTATGTTCATGCTCATGCTCATGCTCATGAATAGATGCGGGCGGTGCCGGTTGCGCCGGCGTTTGCTTGTCACGCGATTGCGGTGGCCGGTTTTGATGGATGGCGATTACAGTTTTAGTCATTTTCCCGGATGCGCGGTCATTCTCGATTTTCGGAATTTGATGTTTTGCAGTTTGATATTTTGCCTGCCGGATGATTCTGCATCATCATGCAATGAAGCAACCAACGCCGAGTATACATTGAAATCAAACTCATATTGGGCGATAGTAACGCAAATTAACAGCGAGGCGACCGTTGGCTGGATGATTGTGCACCCCCCGTCGATATACCAAAATGGAACAAATTCTGTCGCTTATCGGTCAGTATTGGCAGTCAGCTGTGGCGGCTGTCGTGTCAACTATGTCGTTCGACACGGCATTATTATCGGCGCCGGATATGCTGTTGCGGCTCGGCATACAAGTCCTATTGCTGGTTTGCTCGGCGTTTTTCTCCAGTTCTGAGACCGCTTTATTTTCACTATCGCGGTTGGACCTCCAGCAATTGCGTCGCGAAAGAAATCCGCGCGCCGAATCCATCCATGAACTACTTGATCAGCCGCGCAAACTAATCATCTCCATCTTAAGCGGCAATGAATTGGTCAATGTCGCGGCCACCGCCAACATGACTTCTATTTTGGTGACGCTATACGGCGGCGGTGCCGGCTGGATTAACTTGTTGGTGATGGTGCCGTTACTATTATTGTTCGGCGAAGTCACCCCCAAGACCATCGCAGTGCATAACCCGGTTCGTTATAGCACGCGCATCGTCGCCGAGCCCATGCGTTTTTGGGTGCAATTAATCTCCCCGTTGCGTTGGGCAATTCGTGGAATCGCCGAGCGCATCACTACCCGATTGGTCGGCGAAGCCAAAGCCGCCGATAACTTATTGCAGGTGGATGAATTTTTGACTTTGGTTGAACAAGTCGCCGAAGAGGGCGTGTTGGATGCGACTGAGCGGGCGTTGATTTATAACTTGTTGGAAGCATCGGACACCGAGATCGTCGAGATGATGACGCCGCGCACGCAAATGGCGTTCCTCAATGTGGAGATGAGCGTGCCGGAGATGGTTGAAAAATTTATTCTGTATCGGCATTCGCGCATACCCGTTTTCAAGACTCACCGCGACAATTTAGTGGGATTCGTGCACGCCGAGGATATTTTGCGGTTAGTGTTGGACGGCGAAGATTTGGAGGCACTTTCTCCAAGCGACATTATGCACCCGCCGGTGGTTGTGCCGCTTACCAAAAAGATTGACGAGATGTTTGATTTTTTTCAAGGTAATGAAGTGCGCGCCGCGGCCTGCTTGAACGAATTCGGCGGCGTGGAAGGATTCATTACTATGCGCGGCGTGATTAATTTTATTTTTGGAGATGTCAGCGGCGGTACGCACGCCACCGCTGGATTCTACGCTGAGCAAGATAACAACATCTACCAAGTCCCCGGCGATATGAAATTGAACGACTTCAACAATCTGGCTAATTTCGGCATTGACGACCCGCGCATGACCACCATCGGCGGCGTCGCCTTCCGCCTATTAGACCGCTTGCCCAGAGAAGGCGATCAAGTGCGCATGGACGACATCCTTATTCAAGTGTTGGAAATGGATGTGCATCGCATCGCATTAGTGCGAGTCGCGCGCGGGATGGACGATGAAGATTTCGCGCGCGCCGGCGAGGTTATGGGCGATGAAGTTAGCGCGGAGTCGGAAACCGCACGAGATGAATCTGTTGCGCAGGACGAGGCGCGTGACGACATGCATGATGATATACCAGACGAAATACCAGACGAAATACCAGACGACATAGCGGATGCCATTGATAAAAAACCAGGGTCGCGCAAATTAGCGGCTACGACCAAAACTACGACGGCGGAAGCGGGGGACTAACATGATGACGCTCGGTATCATTTTCTTGATCATCCTATTGTTGTTGCTCAAAGGATTTTTCTCCGGCTCGGAAATCGCGCTGGTGAACTCAGATAAAGTCAAACTATCCGCGCGCGCCAATCAAGGCGATAACGGCGCCAAAAAAGTGTTGGAGTTATACAAGGAACCGGATGTATTGCTCGGCACCACGCTGGTCGGCTCCAATATCGCCACCGTCGCGCTGACCACTTTGGGGACTATTTTGTGTATCCAATGGTTCGGCGCAAACGGTGATTTATATGCGTTCCTCGCGCTAACGCCGTTGTTGCTCATCTTCGGGGAGATCGTTCCGAAAAGTGTTTATCAACAAAAATCTGATGAAATCGCACCGCTCGCTATTTATCCCCTGCGAATATTTTCGTTTATTTTTTATCCGGTGATTTTTATTTTTTCACGAGTTGCGCGGTGGTGCGCGCGTTTGTTTGGCGGCGGCAAGGTTGAACAGAATCTATTTATGACTCGCGAACAAATCCGCTCAGTGGTAGACATGGCGGAGCGCACCTCATCGGTGGACGCCTTTGACCGGGGCCGCATCCGCCGCGTCATCCGCTTTGGCGAAACCACCGTTGGCGAGGCGATGATTCCCATCGCTGAAGTCACCGCTATCAATCGCCGCAGTAGCCTGCTGCGCGTCATCGCAACGGTGCGTCGCAAAGGCTACAATCGCTTGCCAGTATACAAAGGCAACATCAGCAACATAACCGGCATCATCACCCTGACCACTTGGGATTTGCTGGATAACGCTTTAATGAATAAAAAACTGGAGAATTTAATCGCGCCAGCACATTATGTATTGCAATTCCAGACCATCGATCAATTGCTACCGACGCTACGCAGGCGCGATGATCACATGGCGGTGGTGGTGGATGAATTCGGTTCGGCGGTCGGCATCATCACCATGGAAGACATCGTAGAAGAGGTGGTGGGCGATATTGATGTTGGCTATGATTTTGACGAATATTTGCCACGTCGCAAGCGCGTGATTAAACAAGTGGGGGAGGGGAAATACATGATTGATTCGCGCTCATCGGTGTCCGAGGTCAACGATGTATTGGAAATTAATCTCAACAGCCGTGTCTCCCACACCATCGGCGGATTAGTCATGGCGCAACTCGGACACATTCCCGAACGCGGCGAAAGCATAGTGGAGATGGGTTATCGCTTCAGCGTAGATGAAGTTACCGAGCGCGCCATCGTGACCTTACGAGTGGAATTAATATAGCCGTATAATAGTTGCGATGTATGAGCAAGAAATCAAACTTACCGCGAATTGTGGCGCGGTATTGGATGCGGTGTTGCAATCAGAATTGGTGCGCGGGCTGGATAGCGGCGTCGGAAGTTGCGATGCAGTTCGCTATCTCGGCATTTATTACGACACCGAATCGCACGCCCTTGAGGACGACCGTTATTCGTTACGCGCGCGCTTAGAAGGCGAGCGATGGCGCGCCGCATTGAAGTTTGGAGGAAGCATTGAAAATGGATTGTCGCGCCGTCATGAACTACAAACCGACATCAGCGGACCGCTGGAAAATATCGGACAACTGCCGCGTGGTGAGTTGCGCGACAAAGTGTTGGACATCATCGCCGAAGATGCGCCTTTAATCGCGCGAGTTACCGTGGACATGAAACGCAGCATCCGCAATCTGGAAATAGAAGGTACTGCCATTGAACTGGTCACCGATAACGGCATGATCTACGGTATGCCGCACGGGCGTAGCCGGCAAGTGTCGTTGTATGAAGTGGAGTTGGAATTGGTTGAGGGCGACCTCGCCAAGGTGATTGAACTGGGCGAAGCGTTAGCGCGTGCGCATGCCCTGACGCCATCCATTATGACTAAGCATAAAATCGGGTTGCAACTGGGATGAACGTAGTCATTAAAACCGCAATCAAAAACGCAAACCAAACCCAACCCAAATCGTGACCGCTCTTCAATTCAACCGTGCCTCTGGGCAAGTTACGCCGGCACGATTCATCCCATCGCCGAATTGCGACCAGCGGCCCGCGGAAATAGCAATAGAGGTGTTAATAATTCACGCCATCAGCCTGCCGCCGCGGCAGTATGGTGGTGAGTATATCCAGCAATTTTTCACCAATCGTTTGGATTTCAATGCGCATCCTTATTTCGCTAACCTGCGGGATATGAAAGTATCGGCGCATTTTGTAATCATGCGTGATGGCGAATTGCTGCAGTTTGTTGCTACTCACCAACGCGCCTGGCACGCCGGAAAATCAAACTTTCAGGGGCGCGCAGCGGTCAATGATTTTTCTATCGGAATTGAGTTGGAAGGTTGCGATGAAGCCCCATTTGAGCCCGCCCAATACGATACGCTCTCCAACCTAATTCGGGTTTTGACGAACGCCTATCCCAGAATCCGTCAGGAGCATATCGTCGGTCATAGCGATATTGCCGCGGACCGCAAAACCGACCCGGGCCCCTGTTTTGATTGGAGTCAAATACGCGATGCTTTGCCAGTCCCCAATCTCCCCACGAATCTACTCGCCGTTAAAAAATGATACTTCCCAAACGCCGCCAATAAGGATAGAATCCGCCTCGAAGTAATTGATAGGCCAGGTAGCTCAGTCGGTAGAGCAGTGGACTGAAAATCCTCGTGTCGGCAGTTCGATTCTGTCCCTGGCCACCATTTCATCCATTGCTATTCGAAAAAAAGTCGCGCGCCCAATAAAAAATGCAAACCATGCCGAGGCTAAACTGGCTAACCCGAAGCCACGACATCAAGGCGGCCGGGCAAGTGGCGTACCGTATTTTGCAGCCGCTGGATGAAGGATTATATGGCGCGGCGGATAACGAAAACCTACTGATTCAAGGAGATAATTTGGATGCGTTGAAGTCGTTATTGCCTTTTTACGCCAACCGCGTGAAGTGCGTGGTGATTGACCCGCCGTATAATACGCGCAAAGATTTCAACCATTATCAAGACAATTTAAAACACGCGCAGTGGTTAAAAATGATGTATCCCCGCCTTGAGTTATTGCGCGAATTACTCGCCGAGGACGGTTCTATTTGGGCGATTATTGATGATGACGAAGGGCATTATCTGAAAGTGCTGATGGATGAAATTTTTGGCCGGAAAAACTTTGTTGCGAATGTGGTGTGGCAGAAAAAACACTCACCCGCCAATGATTCAAAAACCATCAGCGATACTCATGATCATATTTTTGTCTACGCAAAAGACAAACCACACTTTCAAGTAAATCTTTATCCCAGAACTGAAAAACACGATAAACTATATAAAAATCTGGATAACGACCCGCGCGGACCATGGGCGTCCATGCCGTTGCAAGCCAAAACGCCGAGTAAAAAATATATTTATGGACTACGAAATCCTAATCAACCAGATAGTTTGGCGATTTGGCCCCCCAGCGGAAGTAGTTGGCAATACACGCCCGAAAAATATGAACAGATGGTGCGGGAAAACCGTATTTGGTTTGGAAAAGAAGGGACAAACGTGCCGCGTCAAAAAAAGTTTTTGTCGGAGGTTAGGCAAGGAATAACGCCAGTTACGATTTGGCGATACGAAGAAGTTGGCAATAATCAGCAAGCCAGATTGGAGGCAAAAGCGCTTAGTCCGGATAATGTATTTACCACGCCCAAGCCCGAAAAATTACTTCAACGTATCTTGCATATCGCCACCCAGCCCGGCGATTTGGTCTTGGATTCTTTCCTCGGCTCCGGCACCACCACCGCTGTCGCCCATAAAATGAAACGCAATTGGATTGGCATTGAATCAGGTGCTCATGCCAAAACGCATTGCTTAGCGCGCCTTAAAAAAGTAATTGCTGGCGAGCAAGGCGGTATATCCAAGGCGGTCAATTGGCATGGCGGCGGTGGGTTTAGATTTTTGTGTTTGGGTGCGGAAGTTTTTTTAGCGAATGGCAACCTTCATCCGAAAATCACCTTCTCCGTATTCGCCGCGCACCTGTGGTTTTCCGCAACCCGCACACCTTTTATCGGCAATTGCCAATCGCCTTTTTTAGGCATACATGACGGCATCGGTTATGCATTATTATATAATGGGAGTGTGCGCGATAAAAAAGTAAGCGGCGACAATATTCTTGACCAAGAAACATTGGCACGCATTCGCAGCGGTGCACCGAACGGGTTTGACGGTCGGGTGAGGGTATATGCCAATGGTTGCAGCTTTGATGAAACGCGCATGGACGCGGAAAATTTGGAATTCAAACGAGTGCCTTACGAAGTGAATACGGTTGTTAATTAAATGTGGTTGCTAATTAATGTTGCTGGAGTTTCGCTGACTCATTCCCGGCCGGTCGTATTGGACATTGCGATCCGATATGGGCAATAATCCGCATCCTTGTTCCAAAACAAATCTGATGCCATGACAACCGATCGCCCACATGTTCAATTGATGGATGTCACCTTGCGCGACGGCGAGCAGACTCAGGGCGTGTCGTTTTCTCAAGCCGAGAAAGTCAGCATCGCTAAGGCATTATTGCGCGCCCTCAAGGTTGATCGGATTGAAGTTGCTTCCGCCGGGGTCTCCACCGGCGAGCACGAAGCACTCAGCCGAATCACCGAGTGGGCGGCGGCGGAAAACTACCTTGAACGGGTGGAAGTGCTGGGCTTTGTTGATCACCGCCGCAGCGTTGATTGGATTCGCGCAGCCGGCGGCAAGGTGTTGAACTTACTCGCCAAAGGCAGCGAAAAACATTGCCGTGAGCAGTTGGGGCGCACGCCGGCACAGCATTTTGAGGAGATTCATCGCACAGTGGAATATGCCGCCGAGCAGGATTTGCGGGTTAATATTTATCTGGAAGATTGGTCAAACGGCTATGCCGACAGCCGCGGATATGTTTATGACATGATGGAAAACCTCCAAACTTTACCCATCGCGCATTACATGCTGCCGGATACGCTTGGCGTGCTATCGCCGAGCGAAGTGCATGGTGGTTTTAGCGACATGATCGAACGCTTCGGGCAATGCCAGTTTGATTTTCATCCGCACAATGACTATGGCCTCGCCACCGCCAACTGCATGGCAGCGGTCAAAGCCGGCGTATCCACCATTCACTGCACCATCAACTGCCTCGGCGAACGCGCCGGCAACGCTTCATTGGCGGAAGTTTGCTTGGTGTTGCGCGATAAAATGGGTGCGCAACTCGCCATTGACGAGAGCGAAATCTATACCTTAAGCCGAATGGTAGAAAATTTTTCCGGCAAGACGGTCGCGGATAATGCGCCGGTGGTGGGCGCAGATGTATTCACCCAAACCGCCGGCATCCACGCCGACGGCGATCGCAAAGGCGGGTTATATCAAACCGCATTGAGCCCACAAAGATTCAACCGCTCGCGCGGCTATGCGCTTGGAAAAATGAGCGGTAAGGCATCGTTGATAAAAAATCTTGAGGCGTTGGGCATTAGTTTGTCCGCGGAAGACCGCGCCAAAGTACTTAAACGAATCGTAAAATTAGGCGATTCCAAAGCCATCATCACCCCGGAAGATTTACCGTTCATCATCGCTGAAATATTGGAGAGCAAAGGCGAACGCCATGTTGAACTGCTCAACTGCTCAATCACCAGCGGCCTTGATCTTGAATCCAGCGTCAGCATCCGCGTACGATTGTTTGATGAAATCCATAAATCAACCGGCGCCGGCAACGGTGGATTTGATGCGTTTGTCGTCGCCATCCAAAAAATATTAGCGCCGAAAGATTTTACTTTTCCAGAATTGTTAGATTACCAAGTGCGCATTCCCAAAGGCGGCACTGCCAGTGCGTTGGTTGAATGCCTAATTACTTGGCAAGACGAAGGTCGCAAAGTGCGCACCCGCGGCGTGAACGCCAATCAAGTTTTTGCTGGCATTGAAGCAACTGTGCGCATGCTCAATATGCAACTCAATCGTAACGCGAAAACGCAGAATAACACCGTGCATAAAATCGCCTAACAATTTGCTTAATTTAACAAAACGCGCCGTTAATAAAACTCATCCACCCGCAAACACGCCCATCACTAACCCGAGAACGATATGAACTTTAACGCCTTCATCACTTGCGCAGTAACCGGCTCCGGCAACACCGTCGGCAAGCACCCAAACATTCCAATTACCCCAAAACAAATTGCCACCGCCGCCATTGACGCCGCATTAGCCGGCGCCGCCATCGTGCATATCCATGTGCGCGACCCAAAAACCGGCGCACCATCGCGCGACCCGAAATTATTCGCCGAAGTGGTACATAGAATCCGCGACAGCGAAACCGATGTCGTCATCAACACCACCGCCGGTATGGGCGGCGATATGGTATTTGGCGAAGGTGAAAATCCATTGCCATTAGACGCCGCCGGCACCGACATGGCGGGACCGCTGGAGCGCCTTGCGCATGTAGAACAACTACTTCCGGAAATCTGCACATTAGATTGCGGCACCATGAATTTCGCCGAGAGCAACTATGTCATGACCAATACACCGGGCATGCTAAAAATCATGGCAAAACGCGTGCAAGAATTAGGCGTGCGCCCCGAGCTGGAAGTGTTTGACACTGGCCATCTGGTATTCGTCAAAGAAATGATTCGCGACGGTTTATTAGACGACCCAGTGATGATTCAACTCTGCATGGGCATCCCTTACGGCGCCCCGGACGACCCCAGCACACTCATGGCACTGGTCAATCAACTACCCGCCGGCGCAACTTTCTCCGCCTTTTCTATCGGCCGAAACCAATTCCCATATGTAGCCATGGCAACCCTCGCCGGTGGCAATGTGCGCGTTGGGTTGGAGGATAATTTATATTTGGAGAAGGGAGTATTTGCCAGTAATGCGCAATTGGTTGAGCGGGCGGTTATGATTTTGGCGGGGATGAATGTTTCGGTTATGGGAGCGGATGAAGTGCGGGAGAAATTGGTGTTGACGAAGCGATAAAAAATTACAACATCGTGCGTTATTAGTGTACGTGACCACTAATTCACGGCAGAACTGGTGCTGATAGAATGGAATTGTAAACCTCCCCCTGATAATGTACGCTCCCGCCCGATGCATTAAACTCTCGTCCGATGCGTT
>WASV01147644.1_pt1 | contig 29172 bp, 24 predicted proteins | sample 5698531 | NCBI WGS metagenome assembly WASV01 (sample SAMN11175559, study PRJNA528189) | sponge metagenome | isolation source: marine sponge | host: Myxilla | place: Antarctica: Western Antarctic Peninsula, King George Island | collected 2013-01 | reverse complement strand
GCCAAGATGAATTCACCTGCGACAGCGATATAGACGCCACGCAAATTGTGTCGGCGAGCCGCTTAGTATCCAGCATCACCGGCTTCCCGGTGCAGCCCAACAAAGCCATCGTCGGCGCCAACGCTTTCGCCCACGAAGCCGGTATTCACCAAGACGGCGTCATCAAAGCCCGCGAAACTTACGAGATCATGCGCGCCGAGGACGTCGGTTGGGCTGCCAACCGCATCGTGTTAGGCAAACATTCGGGACGCGCGGCGTTCGTTGAACGATTGAAGTTTCTTGGTTTTCAGTTTGAATCCGACCACGAATTGGATCAGGCGTTTGCCCGATTCAAGACTTTGGCGGATAACAAGCACGAGATTTTTGATGACGACCTGCAGACGTTAGTGAGCGACAGCACCGATGGCACGAAGCCGGTGCGCTTCGCCTTGAAATATCTGGAGACCACCTCCATGACCGGCAAAACCCCGACCGCCAAAGTGATCGTGGAAATGGACGGCGAAGAAGTGAGCGCACAAGGGCGTGGCAACGGAACCGTGGATGCGACCTTCAGCGCCATCGAATCCATCGTCCAATCGGGGAGTTTGTTGCAACTTTACTCGGTCAACAGCATCACCTCCGGCACCGATGCCCAAGGGGAAGTCGGCGTGCGGCTGGAGCACGAAGGGCGTATCGTCAACGGCCACGGTGCCGATCTTGATATCGTAATCGCTTCGGGCAAGGCGTATATCAACGCCCTCAACAAACTGTATGACAGCGAAATTCGGGTTCACCCACAACTGCGGGCAATCTAATAAGATCTCAAGCGTCTTAATCGCTGTGCTTACGCGCTTATCATTGCCATTGCTATGAAAAATCACTCCGAACGTCAGCGCGAAATCTTGCGGAAAATTGGGGTGAATGTGTGGAAGTTGCGGGATGCCGATACGCTTGCAACCGCCGAAGCTGCTGAAACAGTTGCAACGGTTGCAACCATCACCGAGTCGCCCGATTTGCCTGATGCGGACGTCGGCAGTCACGCCGCCGGCTCGCAGCCCGCATCACCGAATCCGCCGCCGGTCGCCGCCGATGCATCCCCCAACCAATTCCCCGACGAATCCCCCAACGAATCCCTTACCGAATCGCTTGATGCTGTAAAAAAAGAAGTGTCGGCATGTCGCCAATGCGAGTTGCACCGCAACCGCACGCACACCGTATTTGGTTGCGGTAGTGCCGATGCTGATTGGTTGTTGGTCGGCGATGCACCGGGGCAAAATGAGGATTTGCAAGGGCAGCCCTTCGTCGGTCGTGCTGGACAGTTGCTTGACCAGATGATTGCCGCATTGGGAATGAAACGCGAACAAGTGTTCATCGCCAATGTGCTCAAATGTCGTCCGCCCGATGATCGCGACCCGTTGCCGCAAGAGATTGAACAATGCGAGCCCTATCTGCATCGGCAACTGGCGTTGATTCAGCCAAAAGTAATCGTCGCCCTCGGGGAAACTATTTCGCAAGTATTGCTAAAAAGCAGCGAGCCGCTAGGCAAACTGCGCGGCAAGGAACATCAATACGGGCGCGACAATATCCCATTGGTGGCAACCTATCATCCGGCCGATTTACTACAAAGCCCGGCGCAAAAGGCGGCCGCGTGGGATGATTTATGGCGGGCGAAGATGCGGGTCGACGAGGCTAAATAACGAGAATCATCGTGCGCATCGGCGAATTGGAATAGCGGATTTGGTTGCTTCGGGCGGCTTTTAGGCGCGGGTGAATAGCGTTTTATGATGATTTTATGACGCTATCATGGTGCTTCATATGGTACTCCCTAGGGGAATCGAACCCCTGTTTCCGGCGTGAGAGGCCAGCGTCCTAACCGCTAGACGAAGGGAGCAATCGGCTCTGGTGAATGGTATCATGTGCGCCCTTTTATCGCATGCATCTTCCATCGGTCTGGATACGGAATTAGTTTGTTTTGACCCAAGTTCACTACCAAGCCACCGACCTTGCGTTTGACCGCAGTTGGATTAGCGACGCTGCGTTGCAAGTGGCAAGCACGTTACAAAAAGCCGGATTTGACGGTTATCTGGTGGGCGGTTGCGTGCGCGACTTGCTGCTACACCGGCGCCCCAAGGATTTCGACATCACTACGAATGCCAATCCCGAACAAATTAAAGCGTTGTTCCGAAGGTCGCGGATTATTGGCCGACGCTTCAAGTTGGTGCATGTGCGCGTTGGCCGAGAGCTTATTGAAGTGGCAACTTATCGCGCCAAGCCCGGCGGCATAAAATCGCGCAAATCGCCGGGCAGCCAGGCTGGTGAACATCATGTTAGTCAAGCCGGCGGCGGGCGCGTGAGGAGGACGCTCTCGCAAAGTGGGCGGGTGATGGATGACAATGTGTTTGGCACCATTGAGCAAGATGCCACGCGCCGGGATTTCACTATCAACGCGCTGTATTACGACCCAAAGCGGGATTTGGTGTTGGATTTTGTCGGCGGCGTCAAGGATGTGCGTAAGAACACCATGCGCATAATCGGCGATGCGCGCGCGCGTTTCACCGAAGACCCGGTGCGAATGCTACGGGCGTTGCGGTTTCGGGCAAAATTAGGGCTTGTCCTGCAAAGCGAGCTGGAGCCGGCCATCGCCGATTGCTTGGATTTGCTGGAAGATGTTCCGGCGGCGCGTTTGTTTGATGAAATGCTGAAAATGTTTCACCATGGCCATGCCCGCAAGAGTTGGGACGAGTTGCGCAGCCACCATTTTCTGGAGAAGTTGTTTCCGATGACCGCCGCGGTTATCACCCAAGGGGATGGCAAAGTTGCCAATCAGGCCGACGCCGAAATGCGGGCGACCACCGAAAAGTTGATTGAAATCGCCCTGAACAATACCGACCAGCGCGTTGCGCAAGGCAAACCGGTAATCGCGGCGTTTCTGTTTGCGGTGTTGCTGTGGCGGCCGTTCTTGCAAGCATTTGCCAACCAAAAACAGCCCAGCGTACCGCTCGCAGAGGCGATATGGGCAACGGCAGATCGGGTGTTTTCCCAGCAAGCCGTGCGCGTGGCAGTGCCGCGCCGAGTTAGCTCGGTGGTAGTGGAAATCTGGGAAATGCAGTTTCAATTAGAAGCGCGTCGCCCGCGGACGGTGTCCGGCATGTTGGCGAGCCGGCGGTTTCGTGCCGCATATGATTTTTTGATGCTGCGCCAGCGGATTGGCGAAGTGGAAGAACAACATGCCCAGTGGTGGACCGATATTCAAGAGTGCAGCCCCGAACAGCAGGATGAAATGATTGATCAATTGCGCACCGGCGGCAAGCAGCCACGCCGCCATACTCGCGCCCAACGCGCGGGCAATCTTTCTCCCGAGGCGAGCACTTGAATGCTGTCGTGCCGATGAACATTTCCTTGCAATTTAAATCTGCGCAATCCGCATAATGGCGCAATATTTCAATGTGCATCCGGATTCCCCGCAGCCGCGGCTTATCCATCAAGCGGTGGAAATCATCCGTGCCGGCGGGGTGATTGTCTATCCCACCGATTCCAGTTACGCCCTCGGTTGCGCCCTCGGCAACAAGCAAGCTATGGAACGCATCCGCGACATCCGCAAAGTCGGCGCGCATCATAATTTTACTTTGGTGTGCAAAGACTTGTCCGAGATTAGCAACTACGCCAAATTTAACAACGACACCTATCGCATTTTGAAGCGTTTTACTCCAGGACCCTATACCTTTATTCTCGCTGCCACCCGTGAAGTGCCGCGTAGATTACAACACCCTAAGCGTCGTAGCATCGGCTTGCGGATTCCCGATTACGCCATCGTAAGCGCATTACTCGCGCAGTTGAGCGAGCCGCTGATGAGTGCCACCTTAATTATGCCCACCGACGAACTGCCCCTAAACGACCCGACCATCATCCGCGAAAAATTGGAACATGCGGTTGACTTGGTACTGGATGGCGGCTTCTGCGATGGGCAGCCGACTACGGTCATTGATTTGATATCCGGCGCACCCGAAGTACGTCGCCAAGGGAAGGGGGAGGTCGCGGCTTTTGTTTAATCACGCACCGCGAAGCGATTCATTGATGACCTTAAACGACCATCAGGCGGCCTCAAGTGGTGGATAACATTCTCCCGAACGGCGGTAGCCCGAACAGTAGCAGCCCGAACAACCGCGTCCTATCCGGCATGCGTCCGACTGGCCGGCTTCATCTTGGGCATTATCACGGCGTGCTGAAAAACTGGGTGCGGTTGCAGCGCGATTATGAGTGTTTCTTTTTTGTCGCTGATTGGCATGCCCTGACCACGCATTACCAGCAGCCCGAGACCATGCGCGCGCATGTTTGGGATATGGTGATTGATTGGTTGGCGGCCGGCGTTGATCCAAATCGCGCGACTTTTTTTATTCAATCGCATGTCCCCGAACACGCCGAACTGCATCTGTTGTTATCCATGGTGACCCCCCTCAGTTGGCTTGAGCGCGTGCCAAGTTTTAAGGAGCAGCAACAAAAATTGCGCAGCAAATTGCACGGGGTTGACCTCGCCACTTACGGATTTTTGGGTTATCCATTATTGCAAGCCGCGGATATTTTGATGTATCGCGCCGCCCATGTTCCGGTGGGCGAAGACCAAGCACCGCATGTTGAACTGACCCGCGAAATCGCGCGCAGATTCAATCATTTTTTTGGTCGCGGCGAAGGTTTTGAGCAGCATGCTGCCGATGCCATCCAACGCTTGGGCAAAAAAAATGCCGCATCCTATCGGCGATTACGCCAAAAATTCACCGAACAAGGCGATCGGCAAGCACACGCTACGGCGCGCGAATTGGTGATATCCGGGCAAAATTTAAATCAACAAGATAAAGACCGATTGTTAGGCTATTTGGAAGGGCGCGGGCAATCTATTTTGCCCGAACCGCAGACCTTGCTCACCGATACGGCGAAAATGCCGGGGTTAGATGGCATGAAAATGTCAAAATCATATGGTAATACCATTGCGTTGCGCGATGATCCAAAGCGGGTGGAAACTGCAATCAAAGCAATGCCCACCGACCCCGCCAGAGTGCGGCTGACCGACCCCGGCGATCCGGATAAATGTCCGGTTTGGGGGTTGCATCAGGTGTATAGCGATGCGGAAGTGCGCGATTGGGTATCGGCTGGTTGTCGCGCCGCTACATTCGGCTGTCTTCATTGCAAGAAGCCGTTGATTGAAAAAGTGCTGGAGGAACAAAGCGTTTTTCAGGCGCGCGCGCGCGAATATGAAAACAATCCCAATGAGGTGCGCGAGATAATTGAGAACGGCAATCAAGCGGCACGAGTCGCCGCGCGGGAAACCATGGAAATTGTGCGGTCGGCGGTCGGTGCGGTCTACCCATAATCATCCCGCATCACCACATCATCACACGCGAATAAAGATGAGCGCAATCATCCCCAAACAACCATCAACGCAAGAATCGGATGCCGATACCGATGCGCGCGAATTATTGGCGACACAAACTACGGTATTGGTCAATGGCGCGAAACTCGACAAGTTGCCCAAGGATTTATACATCCCGCCGGATGCGTTGGAAGTTTTTCTGGAGACCTTTCAAGGTCCGTTGGATTTACTACTGTACCTAATTCGCCGGCAAAATCTCGACATTCTTGATATTCCAGTGGCGCGCATCACTCGGCAGTATATGGATTATGTTGAACTGATGCGTCATGTGCATTTGGATCTGGCGGTGGAATATTTGGTGATGGCGGCAATGTTAGCCGAAATAAAATCGCGGATGTTATTGCCACAGCCGGGCGGGGACGATCTTGAGGACGAGGAAGATCCGCGCGCGATGTTGGTGCGGCGATTGCAGGAATACGAACGGTTTAGTCAAGCGGCACACGATTTGGACGCGCTACCGCGATTGGAACGGGATATGTATTTGGTGTCCGCCGGGTTTGATCATCCCGCGCCGGTCAGGATTGAAGCCACGGCTTCTATCAACGATTTGATCGCGGCGTTTCGCGATGTGCTTGACCGCACCGAGCAACATGCGCACTGGCGCGTAAGCCACGATGCACTAAATATGCGGGAGAAAATGACGCATATCCTCGAGCGCATCCAAGCCACTCGGTTTATGCGATTTGAAGATTTGCTGAACAGCGCAGAGGGCCGACAAGGATTAGTGGTGAGTTTTATGGCGATATTGGAGTTGGTGCGCGATCACATGCTGGTGGTCGTGCAGAACGAGCCATTTGCGCCGATTCATTTAAAAAGCGTTGAGCACGCAAAATAATGTTACCCATGTTTGCCCTATTATTTTTTCCAATCATCCAATCCCATGTCAACTGAACTAAAAAAAATCGTTGAGGCGGTGCTGCTGGTATCGGATTCGCCGTTGAACGTGGCGCGCATTCAAGGTTTGTTTGCGGACGATTCGCAGCCTTCGGCTGACGATGTCAAAGAGGCAATCCGGCAGTTGCAGCTGGAATGCGAAGAACGTGGCGTGGAATTGGGCAAAATCGGCAATGCATATCGCTATCAATCGCGCCCCAAATACGCCGACTGGATTAGCAAATTACACGCCACGCGCCCGCCGAGATTATCCAGAGCATTGCTGGAAACTCTCGCCATCATCGCCTATCGCCAGCCGGTTACTCGCGGCGATATTGAGAACATTCGCGGCGTTGGTGTCACCACAGAAATCATGCGACGGCTATTGGAACGCGAATGGATTAAGGAAGTCGGCGTGCGCGACTTGCCCGGTCATCCAGCATTATTTGCCACCACCGCCGAATTCCTTTCCTACTTCGGGCTTGAATCCCTCAAAGAGCTACCGCTATTGCTTGAGCAACGGGAGTTTAACCAAATCGCCGGTGAAATCGCTGGCGAGTTGAATGCGCCGATTCAAGCAGAGTTGCCAGCCCAAAATTTGGCGGATGCCGAAGGTGATATTCAAAACGTTACGCACGGCGATGCGCACCAGCGCAATGGAGATGATGCCGAATCGGATACGAAAACTGAATCGGAAGAAAGTGAGTCAGAAGAAAGCGAATTGGAAGAAACCGAGCGGGCGCTGACCGAATCCTGATGACGATGGCGTCGCAAACCGAGAAGCGGTTGCAAAAGCATCTGGCTGATTTGGGGGTGGAATCGCGCCGCACCATTGAACGTTGGATTGAGCAAGGGAAAATCAAAGTCAATGGTAAAGTTGCGAAACTCGGCGACAAGGTCAACGCGCACAGCCGCATCACCGTGGATGGTAATTTGCTACGCCCAAACCCCGCTCCGCGACGACAGCGGGTCATTCTTTACAACAAACCCGAAGGCGAAATCAGCACGCGCAAGGACCCGGACAACCGCCCGACGGTGTATCAAAAATTACCCAAACTCATGGGAGAGCGATGGGTGTCGGTCGGCCGCCTTGATATCAACACCAGCGGATTACTGTTGTTCACCAACGATGGAGAACTCGCCAACTGCCTGATGCATCCGCGATTTGGCCTTGAACGGGAATATTTGTGCCGGGTTTATGGGCGGGTGGATGGATCCGCGATTCAACGATTGCAAGACGGCATTATGCTTGACCGGACGCGCGTTAAATTTCAGCGCGTGCAGCGGCAAGTGAGCAAAGATAATAATCAGCGTGACCGCCAAGGCGATGGCAAGCGCGGCGACAAGAGCGATGGCAATGCCCGAAACAATTGGTATTCGGTGGTGGTCAGCGAAGGCAAATACCGCGAAGTTCGGCGGATGTGGGAAGCGGTTGGTTGCCGACTCAGCCGTTTGCTTCGGGTGCGGTACGGTGATGTAATTTTGCCGAAAACTTTGAAAACCGGGCAATGGATGGAATTGAAACCGGCGGCGGTTAGCGGGTTGATGCAGTCGGGGCAGCCAACGACTGAGCAAAAACCACCTCATCAAGAGCGCAAAGTTCAAAAGCACGAAACTCAAGAACCCAAAGTCAAAGGACGGAAAGCGTTAAAGAATAAATTTCAAGAACGCAAATCTCCAAGGCGCAAAATTCAAAAACCCGAAACTCAAAAACACAAAATTCAAAAACGCAAAATTAATGTATCCATAAATAAAAAGAAACCGCCGGCGCGGCATCCTTGAAAATCGGATTGCTGGTGAGGTTAAATAAAAACGAATCATCTCATGATGCCGGATGATGTTGTCGGTGATATAGTCCTTAAATAATGAATAAGCAAATCTTTGAAGATGCGTCGGTCGGACACCATGCCAATCGCAAAAATATAGCAACGGCGAAATATCCGGCGGCGTTGCAGCAGAATTTCAGCCTGTCGGCAACCGCCGAAGCGATGCGCGAAATCTCCACTTGGCAAGGCTATCAGCAAACCCCGCTCGCCAAACTAACCGACCCAGCCGCCGAATACGGGTTGGGCGCGATTTATTACAAAGACGAATCCAGCCGTTTTGGGCTTGGCAGTTTCAAAGCGTTGGGCGGGGCATATGCGGTGCTTTGTCTGTTGCGGCAAAAAATCCGTACGCAAACCAGTGCGCGCGTATCGGTACGCGACCTTGAAGCGGGAAAATTCAGCGAAATTGCCGCCAGGGTCACAGTGGTAACCGCAACCGACGGCAATCATGGCCGCTCGGTGGCGTGGGGCGCGCGCCGGTTTGGATGTCAGTGCCGCATCTACATTCACGCTGGAGTCAGCGAGTGCCGCGCCGCAGCGATGGGTGAACTCGGCGCCGTGGTAATGCGCATTGCCGGAAACTACGATGAATCGGTGCGCCAAGCAGCGCGTGACGCCGCCGATAACGATTGGCATGTCGTCTCGGATACTTCCTACCCCGGCTACACTGATTTGCCAGCTGCGGTGATGGCTGGTTATAGCGTGATGATGGATGAAATTCTGGGCGGAAACATGCCGCAGAACATGCCTCAGTTACCGGGCAACGCCGGATTGACGCATGTATTCGTTCAAGGCGGCGTTGGCGGATTGGCTGCATCGGTGGCGGCTTATCTGTGGGAGAAGTTAGGCGATGCCCGCCCGCGGTTTATCGTGGTGGAACCGGTGCTGGCTGATTGTTTATTTCAAAGCGCGGTGAACAACCGCGCCACCGAAGTGCACATCACTCGCGAGACCATCATGGCAGGCTTATCCTGCGGCGAAGTGTCGCAACTGGCTTGGGAGGTGCTGTCCATAGCTACGGATGATTTCTTAACCATCAGCGATGAATTAGTCGCACCGGTTATGGGCATGTTAGCCGACGACAATATTGAGGCGGGGGAATCGGCCGTCGCCGGATTGGCTGGCTGTCTGGCGGTATGCGCCAATCCGCAGCTGAAGGCGATGCTTGATTTAAACGAGCGCAGTCGGGTGCTGGTGCTGGGGACTGAAGGGGCGACCGACCGGGAAATCTATGACGCGATTATCAAGCGGGAAACTTGATGCGCGGAGGCGGTGTTGAATCTTAATTGTGATTTTGAATATTGGTTTTACCGGATGCAGAATTAAACGAGTAACCAGTAAAAAGGAATCACCAGTGCCGCGTAAATAAACGGTGCGCATAACCAGGCGCGCCGCACCAACCATGTTTGATGGGAATAGGCGTTGTTATGGTTATCGCCATGGTCGTCAGTGCTGGCGATGGATAGGGTGAGCAAAATGATGGGAAGCGACATAAAAACCGTGTGCCCAGCGCTGCTGTTTTGCAGTGCGGCAAAGACGAGTTGCTGAGCAAAATAATTGCCGGTCTCGCTCTGCAATGTCATGAAGAGCGCGTTGCCGCCGACGTTTGAGCCGGTGGTATAGCCGCTCAACATTCCGAGCAGCGGAGAAATAAAGGTAATTTCCGATAGTTGCAAATGAACCATCCGCGCAGCGATATCTTGGAATATTCCGCTTGCCCGATGGAGTTGAGCGAAAACAATAAACATCATAATGCCAGATACCGGATAAACCGCGCGCATGACCCCTTGATAAAAAGCTTGCGAATGCCGCCGGTATTTTTTGGAAAAAGTATAAATAAACATGATGGTTATAAAAATAAATATACCGGGGCTGGTGAAAACAAAAAGTTTTACTGTGCCGTTTTGTAGGCTAAATAATTCTTGCAGTCCTTCATAGACGATTGTAATTCTGGAGAGTCCTATCAAGGTAATCAGCAGTAGATAAGGGGCAAACAAATTGAGCAACGTCGGCCGGGCGTGGATAAATCTAGTAAGCAAACTTTTTCCGTTGCGCAATAGCTCAAAGAGTAACACCGCTGAGATAGTAGTGAGTCCGGCGTAGACGCCAGCCAGCTCGGCCGTTGCCCAGGTGTTGTAAAAAACTAGGCAACCCGATAAAAAAATTGCCGTTAGCAACGGATAGAGCCAATCGGAATGTGTAGCAACATGTGTGGCGGAATAAGATTTTGCGTCGCCTTCACGGCAAATAATAAATATCAAAAATCCTATCACGGGAAAAACCATGATGCTCGTCATGCTGGTCATGACGGCAAGCTCTTCAAAAGAAACCTCGGAGATTTGTGCACCAATCAAAGTGGCTAACGCCAGCGTTCCCCACGGCATGATATTCATGCTCAGCAAAGATAAAATCAACGCCTTTCTCAAACTGAACAATTGAACAAGGACGGGGACGGTAAAAAATAATGAAACCCCGAACCCAGTCAATGATTCAAGCATGGGGGCAACGCCGAGAATAATAACCGACGCCATTTTTATCGGAGATAATGGTATGGTTGCAATGCGCTCCCCGATTTCTTTTATGCTTCCCGATGATTGTAAAAGCACATTTAAAATCTGACCGGGAATAATAACCAATGCTACCGAGCAAGTGAGAATCAACACGATGGGCAAATCTTGCGCGATGATGGAATGAAGATTGAGGGCGTATCTATTGTCGTAAAAAATAATCGCCAATACCGCCAAACTGCCGATGATGGCGCTGACAATCGCGCCCCTTTTTAGTAGAAGAGATGCCATGAGCGCGATCAAGGGAATGGCGGGGAGAAAAATGTTATCCATTAAAATAAACAATAAGATTGTTGCGCATCACAACGCCGATAGCGTTATTTTTTATTAAAGAAAAAAATTATGATTTATTATGATTATTTCCATGAATGGGGAATAATATAGCGAAAAATAATTTTATCTAATCGTCGCTATCGTTTTATTTTTTCAAAGCCCGCAGCAATCAATCTGGTTATGTCATCGCTCAAGCGCGTTAACCACGCGCACACCAAACTCATCGGTGCTGACCATGGTGATGTTGGAGCCGGGTCGGGATAAGTCGGGGGTTGAATAACCTTCGGCGAATACCGATTGCATCGCACGCCAAAGATTGTTGGCTTCATCAATCATGCCGAAACTCATTTCCAACATCATGGCAACCGAGCCGATCATAGAATAAGGATTGGCGATGTTCTTGCCGGCGATATCCGGGGCGGAGCCGTGCGATGGTTCGTAATATGCTTTGTCGGGACCGATGCAGGCGGAAGGCATCAAGCCGAGTGAGCCGAGTATGCCGCCAGCTTGGTCGCTCAGAATATCGCCGAACAAATTTTCCATGACCATGACATCAAACTGACCGGGGTTTAGGCACAGGTAAGTTGCAGCCGCATCCACCAGGACATTCTCAACTTGCACTTCGGGAAAATCTTGCCCGACTTCCTGGAAAACTTCGCACCACAGGACGCTTGATTTCAATACATTGCTCTTGTGGATGCTGTGTAATTTTTTTTGGCGTTTTTGGGCGAGTTCAAACGCAACCCGGGCGATTCGCTCTATTTGAAATTCGTCGTATCTCAATTCTTCGGATACATAACGTCGCCCATGTTCATCAACGCCAACTTCTTTTTTACCGAAATATACGCCGCCCACTAATTCGCGGATGATCATAATATCTATTCCGTCGCCGATGATGTCAGCGCGCAGTGGTGAAAAATGCGCCAATCCGGCTGGCAAACGCACCGGGCGAAAGTTGGCGTAGGTGTCATAACGCTGCCGCATCGGCAACAGCCCGCCTCGTTCTGGCTGTTGATCGACCGGGATTTTTTTCGATGCTTCAATGCCAAGCCCGATGGGTCCCTTGAGAATGGCATCGGCTTCATCACACACTGCTTTGGTTTCATCCGGAAAACTCATGCCGGTTTCAAACCATGCGGCGGCACCGAATAACGCCGGAATGAGCTCAAAGGAGACATCGTTACGCTGTTCAATAAATCGCAACGCCTTAATCGCCTGCTGCATGATTTCGTCACCGATACCATCGCCAGCGAGCACAGCAATTTTATAGTTATTCATGTGATTTGTTCATGTGGTTTAGTCATGTAGTTTGGTCATGTAATGTGTTGTGCGATTTAGTTATCGCGTATTTTGCGTTGGATGTGTTTATGAGGTGATTATAAAATTAACGCGGCCAGTTGGGTTTGCGTTTTTCAATGAACGCATCAATGCCCTCACGAGTTTCCGGCAGCATCATGTTATCCGACATAGTGTCGGTCGCCGTAGCGTAAGCATGGTCAATGCCTTGTGCCAATTGTTCATAAAACCGCCGCTTGCCAAGTTGAATTACTCGCGGCGGTTTAGATGCGATGTTTGCAGCCAGTTCGGCGCACGCGTTGTCCAGTTCGTCCATCGCCACCGCTTGATTAATCAAACCGTATTGTAATGCGGTATCGGCGCTGATGAACTCTCCGGTGAGCAACATTTCCATCGCTCGCTTGCGTGCGATATTGCGGCTTAATGCCACCGCTGGCGTCGAGCAAAATAACCCGACGCGCACGCCGGACACAGCAAAGCGGGCACTATCAGCGGCCACCGCAAGGTCGCAACTCGCCACCAGTTGACAGCCAGCTGCGGTTGCCATTCCTTGTACTTTGGCGATAACCGGCTGCGGCAGTTTGACTAATTTGGTCATCACCTCGCTGCACTTGGAGAACAACGCATGCTGATATGCATGCTCGTCGTGGCGGCGCATTTGTTTGAGGTCGTGGCCAGCGCAAAACGCTTTGCCGTTAGCCGCTAATACCAGCACGCGAATAGATTCATCTTGCGCAATTTGCGCTAACGCTCGGTCTAGTTCGTCCAATAAAGATTCCGACAGCGCGTTATATTGAGCCGGGCGGTTGAGGGTTAGCGTGGCGATGCCGTTGTCGCTTTCATACAACAGCACCTCTTCGGTTTGGGAATGTTCATGCATAACAATTGGCATTCATAAAAAATTAGCGTTTATAAAAAAGCAATATTCATAACAAAGTAGTGTTCACAAAAAATCTGCATTCATTGCGATTTTTCAACCATATGTTTCACCGCCGCCGCAACCGCATCATCGCTCAATGCAGCGTTCCCGCCTCGGGCGATCATGAAACCGGTCTCGCCCTGAAATCCATCGATGGCGTGCATCACCAATACCGTCATGCCTTGGGCGATGCGCGCATCCCAAGCAGCAACATCACCAGTCTTCGGTGCCCCAGCAATGCCGGCGCCATGGCAAGTCGCACATACCGAGTTATAAACCGATTCCCCATCCTGCTGCGCGCTTTGACCCGCCCCAGCAATTTCAACAACCGCCTCACTCCCCACCGCCACCACATTCAACTTACCTGCGGGCGTAGTACGCGCTTCCAACGCTTCCGGGGTGTTGTGGTCGGCGATGGCAAATGTGCTCATCACCAGCACGCATGAGAATGCCAGCACAAGTCGGGCGGCGGGTGAAATATTCAGTGTGTTCATTAAAGATTTCCGAGGTTGGTTTTTCAAGGGGGTATGGCGTTTTCCAGTGGCAGATTATGTTGTGGCAAATCTGGCGGCATTATATCTTAAAATATTAAGTCGGCGGTTGCGTTTTGACTATGGTGTCGGCGTTGGTTTCAACTTGCATAATGCGGGTACTTTTGCCGCCATGTACGCTCGGTTCAAAGCACCATTTGCGTCGCAGTAAATCCAGTGGGTCAAGAATTGATTCGGGCAAACCGAGGAGTTCTACTAACACCGCGCGGTCAAGCTCGTGGCGGGTTTGGTCGTGATAGGCTTCGTTGGCGGGCAGGAAAGTTTTGCGTTTGAATCGTGCGAAAATGCGTGCTGCAAGTTGATGCTGTTTCGCGCTCATGTGGCGCGTGTCTAACATCGGCAGCTCCGGTAGTTGGCTAATCGTTATTCTGGATCTTCCGCTTTGTTGTCGAGATGCCGAATGCCACCAGAGCAATAACCCCGGCGTGGAGTTTGCCCATAACAAAATCGCCGCTTCGTGTTTTTTATTTTTTGGGCGGACATTCGGCCAGGCGGTGCCACCAATGGTGGGCATCGGCGTTACGCAGGCGGCAAGGCTGTTCGCGCTCAATCTGAAATCTAGATTAAAATGCAAGGTACTGCGAGTATCCCACACCGCATTTGCAACTTGCCGCATACCCGGTCGCAAATCCCCTTGCGTGTCCGGATACACAATCAAAGTTCGCTCCCGATCCGAATGATGCGCCCACAAGCAAGGATAGGTCGGGATGTCGCGAATATTTTCAATATCAAACGGGCCGCGCGCACTGCCGTCAGGATGTTTCCCGTTAATATCACGATGAAGGAATCCGCGCTCGGCAATATCGCCGAGACAAGCAATCGGCACGCTGTGTGTTTTGGTCGCGCTCGGCAAGCACAACTCACCTTTTTGCAATGCTTCGGCGGTTGTAATTAGGTCGTGGTCGAACAATCCAACCGCGCTACCGTTTATCAAAGTACCATTAATAATCTTGCCCAGAAAGTCTCCACCGACTTGAATGCTGCCTGCAGGTCCGTCTTTTAATGCGCTTGCTATTACTGCAGACTGTACCGGGCTGGTTGGGCGTTTTCGCAATGCGATGAAACGCACTGGTGCACGGCCTTTGTTACGTTTTTTGGTGCGTTTTTTACCAATCAACAACACTTCGGCGATGGCGGTGTCGGCGGAAAACGAAGATGTTTTTAGGCCACTTGAAACTAATGAGACCAGTGTGAGGTCATCGTAATTCGCATTGATAAAGTTGCGACTTTTCGTCCATGCATTACCTTGTGCAAAAGTTGACGGCAACACTAACGCTAGCACGCCGCCGGGTTTGAGTTTTTGGTGCGCAAGGTCAATAAAATTGGAGGCGAGGCCGGCATTACCGTGCCCGGCATGATCCGGTAAGCGTGCGTTGATTTCCCGCAAGCGCACCGACATCGCGCGTTGTTCATCTTCGCTGGTGGAAAAACCGGCGAAGGATGGCACCGGTTTGTCGGTGATTTCGTGGTTGGTTGGGCGAGTGAACGGCGGGTTCATGATGACCAAATCGCAACTGCTGTGTTCCAACGCAAACATTTCTTTAGCGAGAGACGCATCGAGTTTTTGTTCTCCGCGGCCGCCAAGACGTACTTGATCATGCAGTAAATCCCGTGACGCTTCTTTTTCTATTAAATCTAACGCGCCTAAGGAAAGCGCGTCTCCGCCATATGGCAAAGTATGCACTTTGGTCTCCTCAAAGGTGATAGTAGGATGCATGCTGGATAAAATAGAAATCGTCAAATGCACCCCGGCGGGCATGATGTCGGTTGCTATCAGTGAATTTTCCATCATCCGCTTGTGAATAGCGGCATCATCATGGCCGGCACGGCGATGGCGCGCCAATATTGCGCGATACGCGGCCGCCAATAAGGTGCCGGTACCGCAAGCGAAGTCAGCTAAGCAAAGCGCGGCGGCGGCATTTTTATCGGTGTAATCCACCGTCATTTTGTCCGCTGCAATTTCGGCTAACAACATTGCCGATTCCGGCAAGGTATAGAAAGTCGCGAGGAATTTCCGGTCGGTAATTAGTCGTTGAAACATTCGCCCGTAAATATCGTGCGCACCGATGATGCCTGAATCGAAAAGTTTGGCGGTAACGTCGGCTAACGCACCAAGAATTTGATGCGCGATGGTCGGTGGGATTTCTAACAACACTTTGCGTGCGATGTCGAAAATCGGGTAGTAGTTGATTTCACTCACAATCCGCTCCCATTCTATGGTTACATCATCCATGATCAATTTATTGCCACTCCGCAATTGCGCAATACTCCGAATGTCATGAGTGCCGGCGAGGATTTGGTGAAAAGTCAGCGCGTTGGCGATCACCGCCATTGCCATGCGCGTGGTTTGTGGTCCTTTGCTTTGATGCAAAAGTGCAGCAATTTTTACTTCCACATCCGGTTTGTCTTTGGTGCCCTCAATCAAGTGTGCGCTTGCCGAGGCCACGCCGCTTTCCAAAATCTCCAAACTATCGGTGATTAATTTTTCGGATATGGCGGCGTTTTCAATCAATGCAACCAGTTCATCAATACCTCCATGTAGCCATTTTTTTGCGGGCCAACGTTGCACCGGAGCATCATGCACAACGGCGGAAAGCAGACAATATTGAAAACGACCATTGATAATATTCTTTTCTAATTGCGTTGCGGGCGATTCCTTAATTTTTAGTGGGGCGCGCAACGCAATCACTTGCTCAATGCGTACACCAGTGTTCCGTACTACGCGCCCAAGTCGCGCGATGGCATCTGCTTCCACGGTTCGCGCCGGCATAAATTCAGTTTCCACTACCACTGGCATCATGCTATGACTATCAATTAATATGTCTGGAGTGCCGCTACCGTGCAATGCAGAACCAGCTTCGGCGATTAAAGCATCACTCTTGCGCCATTTTGGATTCTTGCGCCGCAAAATTTCGGCTAATTTGGTATTGAAAGTGGTTTCGCGGATGACTGGCATACTGATTTTCCTGAATATAGAAAATCAGTATTGTAAGGTATACGCCATCGCTACGCGGTAACATGATGGGTTGGCTATGCCAATAAAATCAGCATCGGCGCTGGTAATATTAATGCAGTATTCCACTGTTCTTTCCAACGCGGCGACTAATGGTATGAAATCTCCCCCCGCCCTGAAATCTAAAATTCTCATCCTGCGCGCTTGGCATGCTGGTGTTCTGAGCGTCGGTGGGGAGCGGGTGGTGCGGGCTGCGATTGCGCAAGATAAAATCGCGCGAATAACGCATCTGTTAGCGGTGGGTAAGGCGGCGGCTGCTATGTGTGTCGGTGCGTTGGATTATTTTGCCGAAAACGGTCGCGCGTTGGTGGTGACTAAATATGGTCATAGCGATGATGCGGTCGCCGCGCATCCGCGGATTGAGTTAATTGAATCGGCTCATCCGCTGCCGGATGAAAACAGTCTGCGGGCCGGTCAGGCGGTGGATGAGTTTGTTCAATCGGTGCCGCCGGGCGGGCGGTTGGTGATGTTAGTTTCCGGAGGTGCTTCGGCGTTGGTGGAGAGGTTGCCGGATGGGTTTGATTTGCAATCGTTGCGCGGCGTTACCAAAGAGCTGCTGGCGGGTGGTTATGGCATTGAGCAAATCAATGCGGCGCGCGTTCGGATGTCATGCATCAAAGGCGGGCAACTGCTTGGCCGGTATTGCGGCGAGTCGCTTCGGGTGTATGCCATTTCCGATGTTCCCGGCGACGACATTAATTTAATCGGCAGTGGCATCGGTGCAATCAACCGAGCAACTTCATCGATTGATTCATTATCACCGCAGATAAAAAATCGCATCGCTCAGTTTGATACTAATCAACTTAATCATGATCAGATTAAGCATGACCAGACCGATGTCGCCGTCGCTGATGCGTTTGCGTATCACGCAAAAATAATTGCCTCCAACCGCATCGCCCGTACGGGTGCCGCTGATTTCCTGCGTGAACAAGGAATACCAATTATTGCTAACGAAGAATCTCTAAGCTGCGACATTCACACCGCCGCACAAAAAATCGCCGCCGCATTGCTTCGCGGGCAAGCGGGTGCGTATATTTGGGGCGGCGAGTCGACGATTATTTTGCCACCGAACCCCGGCATCGGCGGCCGTAATCAAAGTCTCGCCCTTGCGGTGGCTGGGGAAATTCGTGGGCGGAGAAAAATTTCAATACTGGTAGCCGGCACCGACGGCACCGATGGACCCACCAACGCCGCCGGCGGATTAGTAGACGGCGACACTTTCAACGCAGCATCGGGCGCAAGCAATGCATTGCACAAAGCCAGCGCCGGAACTTACCTCGCCCGAATCGCCGCACTATTCAAACCCGGACCCACCGGAACCAATGTTATGGATTTGGCGGTTGCGATAAAAGAATGAGAATTAATCAAGGTTGGTCAAATTTCCGCACTCCACACTATTCCTGCGCACTCCAACTTGCATAAACTTGTCAATAATGTGATGATTTCAACCTCATTTCGCCTATTTGCCGTAGCAGGAATCAATGATGGAATACCCTCCAAAACAAAGCAAAATAAAAATTGAGTCTATTCGGCTAAAGAATTTCCGTGCATTAAAGAATGTGGAGTTAAAAAACATCTCATCTTTTTGTGCATTTGTCGGCGAAAACGGTGTGGGCAAGACCACGATTTTTAGTGTTTTCAGTTTTCTTAAGAATGCGATGGAAAAAAATATTACGACCGTGCTGGAGGAATTGGGTGGGGTTAAAGGTTTTAACGAAGTTTGAACGCGTGGCGAAGACGGCGATATTGAAATTGAAATTAAATTTAGACCATCCAATATTGATCGACCGGGGACAATTGAATGAGAACTGGCAAGTTTTTGATTTTCATATTCAAGCGGCGCGAAACGACCAACAAGCGGACCATTACTCGGAAATACTAAAATAATAGGGTTGAAAATGTCTGTTTTTTTAAATATCACCCCAAAGTATCTGGCTGAATTAATACATTCAGCTCGAGCAAGAGTTGTTTATGCGGCTGCGGGCGTAGATGATGTGGTGGCAAGTGCGCTAATCAATGTTGCCAAAAAAGTTGGCTTGGATAACGTGTTGGTGGTGCTTGATGTGGCAGAAAATGTATTACGCTTCGGGTACGGAAATATCGATGGCATAACTTTGTTGCAAGAAGAGGGTATCACGATAAAAAAATCTGATGGACTCAGGATTGGGGCGTTAATTTATGATGATAAAGGATTGATATTTTCATCAACGCCGCTTTTAATTGAGGCGGGGAAATCAGGGAAATCTGAGGTTACAGGAGAGCCCCATGCTAATGCAATACATATGACCGACGATCAAGCTGAGAATATCGTGACTGCACTCGTTCATCAGAAAACATCGGATAATTCCGCTGATACAGAGCCAGAGATTGGAATAAAGTATGCAGATGCGAGAGAAATCAATGAAATCATTGAGGAAATAGATAAAAACCCACCCCAAAGTTTCGATTTATCCAGACAAGTTCAAATATTTGGAACTATTATTGAATTTGTTGAAATTAAATTAACAGGATGTGAAATTCAAAGGCATACCGTTTCAATACCAACCGAGCTTATTGCAGGAGAGGTTGATTCGCAAATGAAAAAGCAACTAACAACAGGATATAAAATTATTGAAAAATCGAGCGATCTTTCTGGCGATACAATAAGATTGGAAGTTAATCAATTGCGAAAGTCATATACCAAAAAAATCGGTATGTATGGGAGCGTGTTATTAAAGTCAAAAAAGAGCGAATTCGAAAAAGATGTAGATAAAATAAGAGGAGAGATTAAGGCGTTCCAAGAAAGTTTAGAAAAGAAACTTAGTAAAGAGATAGAAGAATCTCGTTGCAGGCTAAGTGATTTGTTAACACCTAATGTGCAACGCAATCCACCGAGTGATTTATCCGGGCAAATTATTGAAAAGACCCCAACGTTTGATCAAGCCAAACAATATGTAGAGAAAAAGTTAAAAGAGATTTTTCCGTCTGCTGATGCTGTTATTGAAAAAATGAGTCTTGAATATATTATGAAGGGAGTGACTCATGAACTTTTATTAAAAAAGGAATTTCATGATAAAGTTATGACCGCTTATCCATTAATTAGATGGGAAGACATGCTGGATGAATATACGGCTGCTCGGGGTCAATAAAAAACATTAAGTTCCGCAATTGAATTTTTTAATATCGTTTTAGAATTGTGTGCATTACCAAAAAACCTCAAGCAACTTCCGCCTGATCGCCTTTTTTATTCAGCCACACTTTGCGATCTGATGCGCGTTTTTTGGAGAGGAGCATGTCCATGAGTGATCTGGTTTTTTGGTCGTGGGAAACCTCTAGTTTTACCAATCGGCGGGTGATGGGGTTCATGGTGGTTTCGCGCAATTGTGGGGGGTTCATTTCGCCGAGTCCTTTGAATCGTTGCACATTCACCGTGCCGCGAATTTTTTCCAATTGGATGCGTGTCAAAATTTTTTCTTTTTCAGCATCATCCAAGGCGTAGTACACATGTTTGGCGATGTCAATGCGATACAACGGCGGCATCGCCACGCATACCCGGCCGTCGCTAACTAATTGCGGGAAATGTTGCAGAAATAACGCGCATAACAAAGTTGCAATGTGCGCGCCATCGGAATCGGCGTCGGCGAGAATACATACTCGGCCATAGCGCAATCCGTCCATGTTGTTTGAGCCCGGATCAACCCCTAAGGCGATGGCGATGTCGTGCACTTCTTGTGAGGATAAAACTTCCGAATGGTCCACTTCCCAAGTATTCAGAATCTTTCCACGCAGCGGCATAATCGCTTGGAATATCCGGTCGCGCGCTTGCTTGGCAGAGCCGCCGGCGGAATCGCCTTCTACGAGAAATAACTCGGTCATCTCTAAATCGTTGCTGGTGCAGTCCGCCAGTTTGCCCGGCAGGGCGGGGCCGCTGGTGATTTTTTTGCGCTGCACGCGCTTGCCTGCGCGCAACCTTCGTTGGGCGTTTTCGATGGCAATTCGCGCGATTTTTTCGGCCTCATTTATATGCTGATTGAGCCATAAACTGAATGCATCTTTGACGATGGCTTGCACAAACGGGCCGGTTTGCCGCGACGACAATCTGTCTTTGGATTGACCGCTGAATTGCGGTTCTTTGATGCGCACCGAAAGCACGCATGCGCAAGTGTTCCAGATGTCTTCGGGGGTTAGTTTCACGTTCCGCGGGAGTAGGTCGTGGAATTCGCAAAACTCGCGGATGGCTTCCACTAGCCCGCCTCTAAATCCGCTGAGGTGCGTGCCGCCTTGGGGTGTTGGAATGAGGTTGACATAACTTTCCAGCACCGAATCGCCGCCGTCGGTTATCCATGCCACCACCCATTCCACTTCGCCGTCGCTGTCTTTGTGCGCGCCGGCGAACGGCTCGGCCGGCACCATCTCGGCTTGCCCGAGCGTCGCGCAAAAATAATCGCGCAGCCCGTTTTGGTATTGCCAGTGCTCATCGTTGTCGGGATTATTTTCATCGCAAAATCCAACATATAATCCGGAGCACAACACTGCCTTGGCGCGCAGTGTGCGTTTTAATCTGTCTACATGAAAGGTAGGCGTATCAAAATATTGTTGGTCCGGGGTAAAACGAAGCACTGTGCCAGTGATTTTTTTTGCCACCGTGCCAATCACTTTAAGCTCGGATACGCGCTCACCGTGGGCGAAGGCGATGTGCCGTTGCTCGCCGTCGCGTCGCACCCATACTTCCAAGCGAGTGGACAATGCATTCACCACCGACACGCCGACGCCGTGCAAGCCGCCGGAGAATTGGTAATTTTTGCCGGAGAATTTACCGCCAGCGTGGAGTCGGGTGAGGATTACTTCTACGCCGCTCAACCCTTCTTCTTTATGAATGTCAATGGGCATGCCGCGGCCATTGTCGGATACGGTTAGCGAGCCGTCGCGATGCAGATGAACTTCTATGCAATCCGCATAACCGGCGAGCGCTTCATCTACGCTATTATCAATGACCTCGTGGGCGAGGTGATTGGGGCGATCGGTATTGGTGAACATGCCCGGCCGCTTGCGTACCGGATCCAGACCAGTGAGAACCTCAATGGCCGAGGCGTCGTAAAGATTGGACATTAGTATTTTTTAGCCATTATATTTCGCAAATCTGTGATTGATTGCGGGTAGTTGTTTTGGTATTTCTTTCCCTGCACCATTCGCTTGAGGATTTCCATTCTTATCAAACCAACCAATCATTTTAGAAAATCCCGAAAAAATCATGGATTCTGCGTCATTTTTCTGGATGTGCTTTATCAGTGTAACGCTCCCCCGGTCAGCAAGCTCTCTGATTATTACCATGTCTTTCTATTCTCGTACAATGAAAGGTGGCGAATTATACTCTTAAACAAAGCAAGCTGAAGTCGGGAAATCTAATGAATACCCAGAATCAACCGTGGTGCCCCGAGTTGAAAAACTAATCAATTGCTAAATAGATAAGAATTAGCAATTTCTCTAATGGCTAATGAGCGGCTAATTTGATAAAAATTAGCCGTTAGCACCAAAATCGTTACTTAACTGCTAATGAACTGCTAATATAGCAAAAATTAGCAATTGGAACGTCAATCCATCAAATACCAATGAAAATTCCCCTATCCCCGCCATCGTTAAGCGGACTCCTCACACCCACAAATCTTTCGCAAGTGTTGAAAATGGAGCAAAGCGCATTGGTGAGGGGTCGTTATTTGCACTGGGATGAACTCCGCCATCGCCCGCCGCCCAACGGGATAACGCACGATATCTGGTGGGCAAGCATAAAAATTGCGCGGCAGAGCATGCACAAGTCGTTGCCGTTTTACGACAAATACAAACACCCGATGATGTTTGCCATGCCCGACCCGGTGCTTCACATGTTGCACGACATTGATCGCCGTGCGGCCGGTAGCGTTGATATGGAAACGCCGGTTGTCTCCACCAGCGATCGGGATCGTTATTTGATAAGTTCCTTAATTGAAGAAGCCATTACTTCCAGCCAACTGGAAGGCGCGTCCACTACGCGCAATGTGGCGGTAGATATGTTGCGCAGTGGACGCCGACCGCAAGATCGCTCTGAGCAAATGATTATGAACAATTATCATGCGATGGAAATTATTCGTGAGCGGCGCAAGTATGCGTTGACGCCAGAGTTGGTGTTTGAATTGCATCGGGTGGTTTCCGAGGATACTTTGGATAATCCGGAGGCCACCGGTAGATTGCGTAACGCCAAAGAGCCTATTTATATACAAGACCAATTTGGAAATGTGCTTCACCGACCACCATCATCGGCATCGTTATCCAAACGTTTGCGATTGCTGTGCAAATTTGCCAATGGTGAAATTGACGGGCAAACTTTTGTGCATCCGGTCATTCGCGCGATTTTATTGCACTTCATGATCGGCTACGATCATCCATTCGTGGATGGCAATGGCCGCACCGCGCGTGCGTTGTTTTATTGGAGTCTGGCGCGTTCGGGATATTGGTTGATGGAATATATATCCATTTCCAGTTTGTTGCGACGCAAGCCGTCCGCATATATCCGTGCGTATCTGCATGCGGAAACCGACGAGAACGATGTCACCTATTTTATACTTCATCAATTAAAAGTTATTGAAAAAGCCATTGAAGAATTGTACGCCTATCTGGAACGCAAAAATGCGGAGCAACGAATTGCGCAACAGTTGTTGCGGAATTCTCGGCGGTTGTCGGGTCAGTTAAATAATCGTCAAATTGCCCTATTGAGTCATGCGCTCAAGCATGCGCCAACGCATGAAAATTACAAATATACGGTGGAAGGGCATAAACGCTCACACCGAATTACCTCGCAGACCGCGCGCACCGATTTGATGAGGTTGGCGGAATTAAATCTGTTGGAGCAAACCAAACATTCGCGGGCGTTTGTGTTCTACGCACCCGCCGATTTGCGTGTGCGTATTGAAACGAGCGCGGATGGATGATGTCAAGCGCGACACCGCCGCCCGGTCAACTTTACTCGCGGCTATCTGCTACCATGCGCTTTTCATAAACGATTGGATAAACTACCATGCCGTCGCCTAAAACAAGCTCCCGCAAACCACCCGCGTCACCTGATTTTGAGAAGTCGCTTGCCGAGTTGGAGAAAATTGTTGAGCACATGGAGCGCGGCGAGTTGTCGCTGGAGCAAACATTACAAGATTTTGAGCGCGGCATGGCGTTATCCGAGCAGTGTCGCAATAGTCTGGAAACCGCTCGGCAGCGGGTGGAAAAACTGGTTGCCAAACACGGCGACTATAAACTGGAACCGCTTGAAGACGATCAAGGTGGTGAGTAGTTGAGCGATTTCGAATCGGCCCGGCAAAGTTATCGCAAACGAAGCGAGCTCGCATTGGCGTCTCGATTACCCGATCCGGCGGATTCCCCGCAGCGATTGCATCAAGCAATGCGCCATGCGTGTCTAAACGGCGGCAAGCGTTTTCGCGCCATGTTGGTGTATGCCTGCGGCGAGGTCGCTGGTGCCAAACCGTCGCAGTTGGACGCACCAGCGGCGGCGGTGGAAATGATTCATGCGTATTCCTTAATTCACGACGACCTGCCGGCCATGGACGACGACGACCTGCGGCGCGGCCAGCCGGCGTGTCATATCGCCTACGACGAAGCCACCGCGATATTGGCGGGGGATGCGCTACAAACGCTGGCGTTTGAAATTTTGAGCGATGACCCGACGCTGACCATCCCAGCGATGCGCCGATTGCAGATGATTAAGGTGTTGACGCACGCCGCCGGGCACGACGGCATGGCTGGCGGACAAGCCCTGGACATGGCAGCCGTCGGCGGGTCAAGTGATGGCTCAAGTGATGGCTTGGGCGATGAATTAGCCAATGAATTAGCCAATCAATCAGCCAGCGAATGCACCGATATAGCTCAACTGAAACGCATCCACGAATTAAAAACTGGTGCGCTGATTCGCGCCGCCGCCCAACTCGGCGGTCTGGCCGCACCGTACGCCGAAGAAGCATTGTTGAATCGCTTAGATCAATACGCGGCGAGCGTCGGGTTGGCGTTCCAAATCGTTGACGATATTTTGGATGTGTCCGCCGGTGAAATCGATGAAGCCAGTGAAACCAATGAAGCATTCGGCAAGCGCGGCGGTGCTGATCAGCGCATGAATAAGGCGACCTATACATCCGTGCTCGGCAAGTTTGGCGCGCGCGCCGAGGCGCAAAAGTTATGCCGAAACGCGCTCGAAACCGCAGGCTCGCTGGGCGATAATAGTGGGTTCTTCCAACAACTCGCGCATTTTGTGGTGAACCGGAGTTTTTGATGTCACCGGGCGATTCTAATTCGTATCCGTTGCTTTTCAGCATAGACAGCCCGCTGCAGTTGCGCCAGCTGGCGCAAAAGCAATTGCCGCAATTGGCGGATGAAATTCGGCGGTTTTTGATTGAGGTTACCTCGCGCACCGGCGGGCATTTAGCGCCGGGGCTGGGGACGGTGGAGCTGACGCTGGCGTTGCATTATGTTTTCAACACCCCCGACGACCGACTGGTGTGGGATATCGGGCATCAAGCCTATCCGCATAAACTCATCACCGGGCGGCGCGACCGTTTTGATACCATTCGCCAACACGGCGGGTTATCCGGATTTCTCAAGCGTAGCGAAAGCGAATTTGACACCTTCGGCGCCGGGCATGCCGGCACTTCCATCGGCGCCGCTTTGGGCATGGCGGTGGCTGCCCGTCTTGCCCCCGACGATGCCAAAAAAGAACGGGAAGTCGTGGCGATTATCGGCGACGGCGCGCTCACCAGCGGTATGGCATTTGAAGCGTTAAACAACGCCGGCGATTTGGACGCCAACTTGCTGGTGGTTTTGAACGATAATGAAATGTCGATTTCCCGCAATGTTGGCGCGATTTCCAATTACCTCGCGCGCATTCTTTCCGGGCGCGCCTATACCAGCGTACGCGAAGGTAGCAAAACCGTGCTCAGCACCTTGCCGCCGCCGGTCAAACACCTCGCGCGACGTTGGGAAGAGCACATGAAAGGCATGGTGATGCCCGGTACTTTGTTTGAGGAGCTCGGTTTTTATTACATTGGTCCGGTGGATGGGCATAATCTCAACGCGGTAATCGCTACCTTAAAAAATATGCGCGGCATGCGCGGCCGGCGGTTCTTGCATGTGGTTACCACCAAAGGCAAAGGTTTCAAGCCGGCCGAAGGCGACCCGTGCGTCTATCACGGGGTTACGCCGTTTGATCCGAACACTGGCAAAATGGAGAAAAAGAAAAAAGGCCGAACTTATACCCATGTGTTTAGCGATTGGTTGTGTGATATGGCGGCGCAAGATGAAAAACTAATCGGTATCACGCCGGCCATGCGCGAGGGTTCTGGGTTGGTGCGTTTCTCCAACGAATATCCGCAGAGATATTTTGATGTCGGCATCGCCGAGCAACATTCGCTGACTTTCGCCGCGGGTTTGGCGGCCGAAGGATACAAGCCAGTGGTCGCCATTTATTCAACTTTCCTGCAGCGCGCCTACGACCAACTCATTCACGATATCGCCATTCAAGATTTGGATGTCACCATCGCAATTGACCGCGCTGGCTTGGTGGGTGCTGACGGCGAAACTCATGTCGGCGGGTATGATTATGCGTATCTGCGGTGCATTCCGCGCTTGGTGATTATGGCGCCGGCTGACGAAGCCGAATGCCGCGATATGTTATACACCGCCTATCAACACAAGGGTCCGGCGACGGTGCGTTATCCGCGTGGCGGTGGGCAAGGGGTTGCCGAGCGGACGGCGATGCGCGCCTTGACTCTCGGCAAAGCTGAAATTCGTAGCCGTGGAGCGGATGGCACGGAGGTCGCCATCCTCGCTTTCGGTTCCATGGTCGCACCGGCCGAACAAGTCGGGCGAGAGCTGGGGGCTGCGGTGGTGAACATGCGCTTTATTAAGCCGCTGGACGAAGCATTGATTGTGCAGATGGCGGAGGCGTATTCTCTGCTGGTGACGATTGAGGAACATGTAATCGCTGGCGGCGCCGGTTCGGCAGTTAATGAAGTGTTGTTGCGGCACGGTCACACAGTTGGCGGCAATGTAAATGTGCTTAATCTCGGCTTGCCCGATGCGCATATCAGTCACGGTTCGCAGCAACAACAACTAACCGATTGCGGATTGGATGCAAGCGGCATCAAACAAAGCATTTTGCGCGCAAAGTCTGAGCGCACCGCTGGCGTAGATAAAAATCAAACCAGTAAAAAAACCATCTAACCAAAAACCATAGAGAAAAGATTAAACTAATCAAAAATCAGTCAAGGTGGTTAAATTTTTTTAATCCCAGGCCGCCTGCAATCTATTCGCCAAATTTGCTTACCAAGTTTATTTATTAACTCACCAATCGTTATTATGCCAACTCAACCTGCCGTGAAATTGAATCAAACCCAACCCATCGCCGATGTTCAAGCAAGCGCCGACCAGCGTAATATCGCCATTGATCATGTCGGCATAAAAGATATGCGCCATCCGATTCGGGTGGCTGATCGAAGCGGTGAGCAAAATACGGTGGCGATGGTTAGCATGTATGTGGCGTTGCCAGCGCAGTTTAAAGGTACGCACATGTCGCGGTTTGTTGATGTATTGCATGGGCATCAGGGTGCCATTTCGGTCGCCTCGTTCACTGACCTGCTGACCGAGCTCAGCGCGCGGCTGGATGCGCCCACCGGCAAAATAGAAATAACCTTTCCTTACTTCGTCACCAAACGCGCGCCGGTGTCTGGGGTGGAAAGCATGATGGATTATCAAGTTACCTTGCTCGGTGAAATTGATCACGCGCAGCGCGATTGGGCGGTTCGTATCAGGGTGCCGGTGACCAGTTTATGCCCGTGTTCCAAAGAGATTTCCGAATACGGTGCGCATAATCAACGCACCCATGTAACCGTCCAAGTGCGCGCTACGCAATCTATCTTTATGGAAGAGTTAATTGACCTTGTGGAAAGCCAAGCCAGCGCCGAACTCTACGGCTTACTCAAACGCCCCGACGAAAAATTCATCACCGAGCAAGCTTACGATAACCCTAAATTTGTTGAAGATATTGCACGCGATATCGCCGCAATTTTCAACAACGATGAACGCATCACCGTCTACGATGTCAGCGTAGAGAATTTTGAATCCATTCATAACCATTCGGCGTACGCGCATATTGCTTGCGATAAACGTGGTCGGTAGTTTTGTGGTTTTTTATTTGCGCTGAACACTTTTTAAGGGATGCGTATCTTTTGCTGCAGTTACGCTGATTGTCTAATCGTCCGTTGCCGGGGCAAAATGATTGTACGGGCTTGATTCATCGTAGCGAACCGTCGCATTGATGTGCGGGACTCTGAAACAATCTGGCTCGTTAGGTAGGCGGGCGAGATAATCTTTGACCGCATCAGTTTCATTTTCGCCTACGCTTATCCCGGTAGATGCTCTTATATAAAGCCAAATCGCTCTTCGTCGGTGAACCCAATCATGATTCCATGGCCCGTTTTCAAATAAAGATTGCATGCTTCTGAATTCTACATACCATGTGCATCTTGGCTGTTTGGCGCGATTCGGTTCGGAGTAATGCAGAGTGTGTACATCGTGTATCACAATATCTCCGGGCTGCGTTGCAATGGGCGTGAACTTGTGCATACATTCCTGATAGATAATCCGAACCGCCGTTGCAGTCAAGGGACCCAGGCGATGACTGCCGGGGAGAAAGAAAACTGGGTTTGTATGGTCGGCGTGCAAGGAAATTCCCAGAGCGTAAGCACTTTCTCCAGTTGCTTTTAGGCTAATATCTTGGTGTGGAAAAACCGCCGCGCCGCGGTTCGGCATTTTGATTAGAACATCCTCCCAAGTGAGGACCGAATCCTCTTTTGGAAAAAGAGAATCCACAATCGCTATTATTTTTTTATTGCCAAGTACGGAAATAAAGTCCTGATATTTGTTGAACGGGTAAGCCAATTTAATTGGTACGCCTTCCGATGTTCTATACATGTCTTCTGAAGCGGAATAATCGTTGATGGATTGCAATGAAAGGGTTGCCAGTTTTTCCGCATCGCCGGAATCCAGCACTGCTGGCAGATGAACGACTCCATCCCGCGCTAATTCAGTTTTCCAATGCGTTTGGCTCATGTTGTTTTGGGTTATTTAGTTTATGGCGCGAAACCTTATCACTAACAAACTCGCGAAGTGCATTTTTACCCAAGCAAGCGTATATGCCGCTGACCGTACACTTCCCCTTGACAGGGGGAAAGTTTAAACCCCCCCGCAGTCCCGGGCAGTCGTTCCCGCAGTGTGTATCTGGAATCTCCCTGCCAAGGAGGTTTTTGGTTATGGGTATTGACATTATGGATAGATTTTTTTATAGTCCGTTTATGCGAGCCAATATTGGTTTGCTAGTACCTCATGCTTAACTCTATTCACCCAAAACTAACCTTCGGAATATCCTAATGAAAACCATCAATC
>WASV01130964.1_pt1 | contig 29277 bp, 21 predicted proteins | sample 5698531 | NCBI WGS metagenome assembly WASV01 (sample SAMN11175559, study PRJNA528189) | sponge metagenome | isolation source: marine sponge | host: Myxilla | place: Antarctica: Western Antarctic Peninsula, King George Island | collected 2013-01 | reverse complement strand
TTCAATCCATAACTTTAGACTGGTTTCAGGAGAGGGATTCTTCGTCACCTTGTTCCTCAGAATGGCAAAATGTGGCCTTGTGCCGTCTCAGAATGACAAACCGGCGTTTCTTGCCATTCTGAACGCAGTGAAGAATCCCCGAGGCCCATGCAAGGCGAGATTACTCCCTTCTACCCCTCAGGGACATGAAGGCAAATGAAGAAGGCATCACAAGTCCTGCCGTCTGTGCAACGCTCTTGCGCGGGCTTTAGCGGCGCTTCTGGAAGAGGACAAACCGGCGTTTCTTGTCATTCTGGAAAAAAGCCGGATAAAAAAAACTTTGCAAGAAAAGACAGACAAGCTTAAAATGCTCACATGAAGCATGGGATTTGTTTTCCTTAAACTTCGTGCTCCGTAAGGGGTGCGGCAGTTTTTTTAACGTTCAACATGGAGGGACAGTTTTTGGCTGATCATAAATCTGCATTGAAGCGCAACCGGCAGAACCTGAAGAGAAATGAAAGAAACAAAGGTTACCGCACCCTGGTCAGGACGTTATCCAAAAAAGTGCGTACCGAAGCTGAGGCAGGCAACAAAGAGCAGGCTCTGAAAGAATTAAAGGTCGCCGAGAAAGTCATTGCCAAGGTTGGTGGTAAAGGTATCCTCCACGCCCGCGCCGCATCCCGAAAAATTTCCAGCCTAACCCGGTTGGTCAACCGCTGAATATTGAGTGGCGCGGGCTTTAGCCGCGCTTTAGAAGAGGACACACCGGCGTTTCTTTTCATTCTGAACGCAGTGAAGACGTGATGTTTCACTTAAGCTTTCGTCCCTGGAACGGGCAATCTCGCTTTTCTGTTTTTTTTTTCGACTTACGCAAAGTTCTTCCAGCCGTGCTAACCCATCGTTCATTCATTAGCGCTATTGCCTATTCTATTGTCCGCTCGCTGACCGCGCCCAGTGCAGAGATTGAGGACGAGAGTTTGCATCACTGCTAAGGGGTCCTGCGAAGTGGACTTTAAGCTTCTATCGGCTTTTACCAGTTCCAAATATCCGTTGCGTAGTTCTTGTGTGCTGAACCGGCTGGTGTGTTGCGAAGCTTTACTCACCACATAAGGGTTGGCTCCCATAACTTTTGCAATCTGATCGGATGGCAGGTTTTTTTTCTGATAATGTTTTACTTCCCATATCATTCGAAACTGCCAGGCAATGGTACCGAGGATTTTTATGGGTTCTTCACCGTGGTCGATTTGGTTGTTGAGCAGATGGAGTGCTTTCCCCGGATTTTTTGTTTTCAATGCATCGGTGAGGGCAAAAACATTTTCCAGCTTGCTTTCTCCCACCACTTCAGCGACATTCCGTTCTGAAACAGATTTGTTTTTTCCAGCATAGAGGAGAGTTTTTTCCAATTCCTTTGCCAGAATCCCAGGTCGAGCTCCCACCCTGTTTACCAGAAAGCGTGCCGCATCAGAGGATAGCGAATAACTTTTTTCCTCAGCCCGTTTCCGGACCCAGTTTATCAGTTCATTTTCTTTAGGAGCCTCGCAGGCGACTGCGGTTTTTAATCCTGTCAGTGCTTTAAATAATTTTCTTTTGCGGTCTACCTTGTCAGCGGTAATGATGAGACAGGCTTCAGGAATGGGAGACTTGGCGTAGTCCATGAGGGCTTGGGCATCCTGGTCCTTAGGGATGGCCTCATGCAGATTACGCACCACCACTAGTTTTGTTCCACCGAGGAAAGAGAGAGTTCTGGCAGACCCAAGCCAGTGGTTCACCGTATTTTCACGGGCATCGAAGGTTTCCAGGTTGAAGTCCTGGTTATCATCGGTGATCCATTGGCGGCGCAGCGCCTGGATGACTTCGGTTTGGTAAAAGGTTTCTGGCCCATAGAGAAAATAGAAAGGCTCTGTTTGGCCTTTGGAAATTTTCAGGATTAAGTCGTCAGGAGTCACGATGGAATAACGGATTAAAACTGGTCAATGAGCAGGCTCACCAGTCGGTTGCCCAGTTCGTTATAGGCCTCTTCCAGGGCGGTGAACCGGGCCGATTCTGTATCGACTATATCAGAGGAGGCTTTGTAGTCCCATTTGGTTTTGAATTTTCGTTTCAGGTAGGATTTGTTATTTGTTTTGTCAATCACTTCAATATCTACACCTAGTTTTACGATGTAATCTGAAGCAAAATCATTGGAACTGAATGAGACAGCCTCCAATTCGTAATAAAAAAGGTTTCCCTTCATCACCATATCGGCCTGACCTGTGCGGACAACTTTAAGCCTTCCATCGGTGATGTAGGAATCAATAATGGCACTTGTCAATTCCCGGTGAATTTCTGGTTCCGTGGAGCTATTGGTGAACACGGGGATGGAGAGGGTTTTTAAATGCGGTGGCAGGGAGGAACTGGTTCCTGCCAGATGATACCCACACCCATTAAGGAGCAGGGCGAGCAATATCCAGAGTTTAAAGGGTATAGGTCTCATTGGATAACGATGTTCACAAGCTTTTTTGGAATGATGATAACTTTTTTGATTTCTTTATCCTGGGTCCATTCCAGAATTTTGGGGTCTTTCAGGGATCGGGCTTTTAACTCGTCTTCGCCGATGCCGGATGCGACAGAAATTTTCTGCCTCACCTTACCATTGACTTGCAGGACGATCAACATTTCATCGGTTTGGGTCAGAGTCTCTTTGTATTTAGGCCAGATCCACTGATCCAGAACTTTAGTAGGCTCCATTATTGATGCCATTTCCTCGGCAATGTGTGGAGCAAAAGGTGACAATGTCAGGACCAATGTTTCCAGAGCTTCTCTGACGGCCGACTTCGTTGTTTCATCTCGGTTGTTTTCCCACCATTCCTTGAAGCTAAAGAGATGGTTGACCAATTCCATAATCGCGGCAATAGCGGTATTGAACTGCATCCTTGTTTCAATATCATCCGTCACCCGTTTTATGGTGATATGGGTCATTCGCCGAAGGGTTTTGATTTCGGGAACGGTGGTGGTGAAAGATTCTCCCGGCAATGCGACCGATTTGACGTCTCCGATGAATTCGCCGAAAATGCGCCACACTCTTTTTAAAAACCGTGAGCATCCTTCCACGCCCTGGTCGCTCCATTCCAGATCTTTCACAGGTGGAGCAGCGAACAGGATGAAAACCCGGGCCGTGTCGGCGCCATAGTTATTGATGATTTTGTCTGGGTCCACGACATTGCCTTTGGACTTGGACATCTTGGCGCCATCTTTAATGACCATACCTTGTGTCAGCAGATGGGCAAAAGGTTCAGGGACCTCGGTCAACTCAAGATCGTTCAACACCAGGTTGAAAAATCGGGAATAAAGCAGATGCAAAATGGCGTGCTCAATGCCGCCGACATATTGGTCGACCGGCATCCAGTAGTTATTATTTTCTTTGCTGAAAGGTGCTTGCTCCAGTCGAGGTGACGTGTAGCGGTCAAAATACCAGGAAGAGCAAAGAAAGGTATCCAGTGTGTCGGTATCTCGCCTGGCATTGGTTCCGCATTTTGGGCAGGAAACTTTATAAAAGGACTCCAGAGTGTGCAAGGGAGACTGGCCTTTTTCTCCCAATTGTACGTTGAGGGGCAACTCGACTGGCAGTTGGTCTTCGGGGACGGGCACGATTCCGCAATCTGGACAATGGATAACCGGAATAGGTGTTCCCCAATAACGTTGCCGGGAAACCCCCCAATCGCGAAGCCGGTAATTGGTTGTGGCTTTTCCGGTACCTTCTTTTTCCAGATACTGGCAGACTGCTTTGCGCGCTTTCTGACCGATCAGGCCATCGAAAGAACCGGAATTCACCATAGCGCCATCGTCCGTGAACGCCTGGGTGCCTGCATCTACCGGGCCGGTTTCAGGTTGAATGACCACGCGAACGGGCAAATCGTATTTGCGGGCAAAATCCAGATCGCGCTGGTCGTGGGCGGGAACAGACATGATCGCGCCGGTACCATAATCCATGAGTACAAAGTTGGCCGTCCACACAGGAAGGGATTCTCCCGTCAGGGGATTCACGGCGTAAGCCCCGGTGAACACGCCTTCTTTTTCGCCGCCTTCGCTGGTTCGGGCGATGGTGTCTTGTATTTTTGCTTTTTGCACAAAAGCATCAATGGTTTTTTCCTGTTCGGTTCCGCGCGATAGTTTTTCGGTGAGCGGGTGTTCGGGAGCCAGCACCATGAACATTGCTCCGTATAAAGTGTCGGGGCGGGTGGTGAATACTTTTATGACCTCGTCGCTTTCCTGGATTTTAAAGTCCACTTCCGCGCCGAAACTTTTGCCGATCCAGTTGGTCTGCATGGTCAGCACCTGTTCCGGCCATTTTCCTGCAAGGGTTTTACAACCTTCCAGAAGTCGATCGGCATAGTCTGTGATTTTGAAAAACCAGCCTTCCTGCTGTTTTTGCAGGACTTCGTTATCGCATCGCCAGCAACAGCCGTCCACAACCTGTTCGTTGGCGAGTACTGTCTGGCAGTCTTCACACCAATTGATGGTGGAGTTTTTTCGGTAGGCGAGGCCTTTTTCGAGGAACTTTAGAAAAAGCCACTGGTTCCATCTATAGTAGCCGGGATGGCAGGTGGCAATTTCGCGGTCCCAGTCGTAGCTGAGTCCCAGTGCTTTAATCTGCTTACGCATGGTGCGGATGTTTTCAAATGTCCATTCGGCAGGGTGGGTCTTGTTTTTAATGGCGGCGTTCTCGGCTGGCATTCCGAATGCGTCCCAGCCCAAAGGGTGCATGACGTTAAAGCCTTGCATGCGTTTGAATCGGGCCAGTGCATCGCCGATGGTGTAGTTGCGCACATGGCCCATGTGGATTCTCCCGGAAGGATAGGGGAACATTTCCAGCAGATAATATTTTTTTTTGGAAGAATCCAGTTCTACTTTAAACGATTTATGTTTTTCCCAGTAAGCCTGCCATTTGGCTTCGATGGAATTTGGTTCGTAGGGGGTCATAGAATGAGCATTATCCATAAAGAAGGATTTAATCAATAATGAAAAAAAGAATTTTAACATATTCCTCCACTCCGCTTCCATGCAGGAAAATCAAATCCTCCCACTCCGCTTCCATGCAGGAAAATCAAATCCTCCTCCCCCAACCTCTGTGGTATTTAACATCAGCCTTCATGCCTCAAAGGGGTATGTGATATCCTCTTCGCTTGCCTTCATGCCCTGAAGGGGTATGTGATATCCTCTTCGTTAAATTCGTGCCCCGAAAAGGGGTTAGAAAGGGTAATCTAGGATTATGCAAAGCTCTCTCGTTAAAGGGATGGCTTTAATGAGCCCCTCTTTTCCAAAGTACCTGTTGCCTCTGGCACCATGGCTTTGGAACAATATTACGAGGGGCTGGGATGATTTACGAACCTTGCTAAGGAGTGCCGAGTGGTATGACTGAACTATCCGGAACCATTGCTATTGTTTTCACTTTGTATGTGCTGGTCATGCTGGGCATTGGTGTCTGGACGGCCAGGATGACCCGTTCACCGCTGGATTTTTTTCTCGCCGACCGGTCGCTGAAGGCCTGGGTGACGGCGATTTCTTCCACCGCCAGTTCCGAAAGTGCCTGGGCCGTACTAGGGACTGTGGGCCTGGCTTATAAGGATGGTTTGTCGGCAATCTGGTTCCTACCCGGTTGTCTATTAGGTTATCTCATCAATTGGTTGTTCCTGGCCGAGAAACTGCGTAAGCATTCTGAAGAGAATCAGGCCATCACCCTTCCCGATTATTTTGAAAACTATTTTAACGACAAGACTCATGTCTTGCGCATGATTTCGGTCGTGATCATTTTTTCCTGCATGATGGCTTATATGGCGGCGCAGTTCACTGCCATCGGAAAAACCTTCGACGCTATTTTTGGAATTCCTCATATCGTCAGTATTTCTGTGGGCGGGGCGATTGTGCTCATCTATACCATGATGGGCGGAGTGCGTGCCGTGGCCTGGACCGATTTTGCCCAGGGGATCATTATGGTATTGGGACTGGTCACACTTTCTTTGGTGGCGTTGGCCAGTCTGGGAGGTTTTTCTGGAATGCTGGTGGAAGTGGGGAAAGTGTCTCCTGAAACTTTAGAGTGGATGGGCGGGAAATCGACTGCGGTTTTTTTTGGTTCTGCGGTGGGTCTGTTGGGGATAGGGCTCGGCTACCCAGGCCAGCCGCATGTTATCACCCGATACATGGCGGCGAAAAATACTGAGGCCATCAAAAAAGGCACCTGGATTGCTTTAGGCTGGGGCTTGATGGTTTATTCATCATCCATTTTGCTGGGCATCTGCGGACAGGCTTTGTTTCCAGGGCTGGAGGATCCCGAACACCTGTTCCCCAAAGCGGCGGAACAATTATTGCCAACCCTGTTAACGGCGGTGGTTCTGACGGGAGTTTTGGCCGCCATCATGTCTACGGTGTCGTCACAGATTCTGGTTGCGGCCTCGGCGGTGGCGCACGATGTTTGTTCCAAAACACTTAAGAAAACTTTTTCGCCTGAAATGATCCTTTGGGTCAGTCGGGCAACGGTTCTGGGGCTGGGGCTTGGGGCCATGCTTATTGCGCTGGGGGAGACACGGGTCATCTTCTGGTTTGTACTGTTTGCCTGGTCGGGGCTGGGCGCGAGTTTCGGTCCGCTCATTTTATTTACCTTGTACTCGAAAAATATAACCCGGCAGGGAGCTATAGCAGGAATGCTGAGCGGATTTTTAACGACTCTTGTTTGGAAAGTCGCCGGCTTTTCCGATTCCGTGATTTATGAACTGGTTCCAGCTTTTTTAATCGCCACACTGTCGATTTATTTTGTCAGCAGAATAACCGCCAAGTAGTCCAGTTTTAAGCTAGATACTTGTTCACCCAAGTAGTCCAGTTTTAAGCTAGATACTTGTTCACCGTGTCTAAAAGGTGCAACCTTGATAGTTTTTGGGGCATAAAAGGTGCAGGGCTTATGGCTCTTTGAATGTGCAGCCTTGATAGTTTTGGGGATATAAAGGGTGCAGGGCTTATGGCTCTTTGGTGGAGGATATTTGGTGGAGAATATAGTGTAAAGAGTTTTTTAAGGAGGGGGAGGGGAATGGTTTTTTTTTATGTTAAATATTAAGTCGCCAGGACTTTTGTGATGGTTTGGGCCATCTTTTCAGAGGCGCCTTGTTGCTCCGTGATGAAGGAACGGGCTTTTTTAGCCAGTTCCTGGCGCAGGCTTTCATTTTCCAGCAGGGTTTCCACTCTTTCTTTTATGTCTTCAGAATTTTGCACTGGTAAAGCTAGTTCCTGGGCTTTGTCGGCGACATGGCTGATATTCTCGATAAAAGGCCCGTGCATGACTGGCAGTCCATAAGATAGAGGCTCAATCAGGCTGTGGCCTCCACCTGGCTGGATCAGGCTTTTACCTACAAATGCGATTTGCCCCAGTGAATAAACCTTAGCCAACTCACCCATCGTATCAAGGATGATGACAGTTTTTGCAGGCTCGGGCGATGGCCGTTCGGGCGATGGCCGTTCGGGCGATGACCGTTCGGGCGATGACCGTTCGGGCGATGACCGTTCGGGCGATGACCGCAGGGTGAAAGCAATGTTTTCCTTTTTAAGCAGGCTGACCACTTCTTTCCTTCGTTCCACTCTTCGTGGTGCAAGAATCAAAACCAGGTTGGGGTGTTTCGCCATCAATTGCTGATGTGCGTCCAGAATAATTTTTTCTTCGCCGGCATGGGTGCTGCCTGCTATCCATACTGGTGTGTCTGCCTCGAGCTTGAAACTCTGGCGTAACCGTTCTTTTTCCTCGTTGGTCATGGGTTGCAGTGCGTCGTATTTTGGGTCACCCATCACTTCAACAAGCTCCCGGTTCACACCCAGTGCCAGAGCGGCTTTTTCTCCATTGGTGTTTTGCATGCCGAGTCGGTGAAACTTTTGGAAGGTGTCTTTGAAAAGGGAGCCGGTGACGAGATACCTTCGGGCAGACCGTTTTGAGAGTCGACCGTTGCATAAAAGAGCAGGAATATTTTTTCTATGTAACAGATCGATCAAGCCTGGCCAGAATCCGGTATCGGTGGTGACATAAATATCCGGATGGATTCGGTTCAAAGCTAGTTGGGTGAATGGCAGGCAATCCAGCGGATGAAAAAACACGCTGTTGGCGACCTTAGAATTGAGCGCTGCGGCATAGCCTGAATCGGTGGTGACGGAAAGCGCGATAACCAGTTCCGGATTCTTCTCACGGACCCGTTTGAGAACCGGTGTTGCGGCCACGACTTCTCCCATCGATAGAGCGTGTAGCCAGAGGATTTTTTTGCCTGGCGTTTTTGGAACCCATCCGAAATGATGGACCAGTCCTTTCCACTTATGTTTGGAGAACAGGGTCGTGAGTGCGAATAGCGGTATGAGAAGGATGGCAACAAAAAGGGATAGAAAGTGATAGAGAGTGATCATCAAAACGGGCGTCCCATCAGGATATCCTGGTCTTATGTTGACTGGATGAGTTCAATGTTCTTTCTTAAGGCGCCGCTATTGGTCTTGACGGTTTCTTCTGCAGACTGTCCCAGTGTCTGGCGTTCTTTTGGATTCATCAGCAAACGTTTTAAAACATCGTAGAGTTCTTCTATGGTTTGCAGTTGCAGGCCACCCCTGGACTGTGTGAGAAGTTTCGCTTCTTCTTCAAAATTGTTCATGAACTTGCCGAACAGTACGGGTTTTCCCAATGCTGCGGGCTCTAGAATGTTGTGGCCGCCAAACCGTGGATTGAATCCGCCCCCGACATAGGTCACGATTGCGCTTTTATAAAAGTCATTGAGTTTCCCAAGACTGTCCACCAGTAAGACAGCACCTGTAAAGTTTGTCAGATCATCCTGTTTAGAGAGCAGGGCATAATCCACTTCGAATTCTCGAATCAAGTCTTCAACTTCCCGGCATCTTTCCATATGTCTGGGGGCAATCACCCCGATCAGGTCGGGAAACTCTTTTTGCAATTTAACTAATGCTTCCATGATAGGGCCTTCTTCCCCTGGTCGAGTGGAGCCAAAAACCAGAACCCTGGAATCGGACTTCCATTCAGGATGGTATTTGTCCTCGGTTTCGATGGAGGTCATATCGAATTTTATATTTCCCGTTACCTGGACTTTTTCTTGTGCCACACCCAATTGTAAAAACCGGTCTGCATCAGTCTGGGACCGCATTGAAAATTGTTGGATCGGATCTGTCATCCATAAAAGGAAGGCCGGAAGTTTTCCATAGCGCTGAACCGATTTTTCCGAGACCCTTCCGTTCACCTGAATGACGGGAATATTTCGGTGTTTACACTGGCGAAGCAAAGCAGGCCACAACTCTGCTTCGATCAGGACCAGTTTGGAAGGTTGTAAACGTTCAAAGACCGGATTCAGCCAGATGGGAAAATCCAGCGGCAATTTGAATACGTTGGGGAGTTTTTCTTTTAGGGCCAGCGCATAACCGGTGGGAGTAAAAGTAGACAGGGCGATCGGTCGGGATTCCCCTTCCTTTAAGAGGCCTGCAATGAGGATTTTGGCCAGACGAACTTCTCCGACCGATGAGGCGTGAATCCACAGCGTGTCTTTTAACTTTGGCAGGGATCGGGCTCCCGTCATTTTCCCCCTGATCTGATCGCGGAAAGAGGAAGAGACAAGCGCCCTTAAAATAAGAAAAGGAGAAGCCAGAAGCAGTAGCCCTCCTGTCACAATATAATACAAAAAATCCATAGGCTGGGAGTATACTCCTAATTCATTGTGAGTTTGGCTGAAAAATCATGTCTGAAATTTTCTATAAAGTCATATCGCCCGATCGCAAATGGTATTGGTTTCCGATTTTTGCAACCCTGAAGCTCATTTCCTTTGTTTATTTACTGGGCCACCATTTTCGTCTCTGGGCTTACCGTTGGGGGGTGTTCCCCAGCCGCAAACTCGACTGCAGGGTGATCAGCGTTGGCAATCTGACGCTGGGCGGAACAGGAAAAACGCCCTTTGTCATGATGATTGCCGAAATCCTCAGGGGGAACGGATTCAAGCCCGCTATTCTCACCCGGGGTTATGGCGGAAAATCCAGCGACCCTGTCAATGTGGTTTGCGATGGAAAACAAACGCTGCTTTCTCCGGCATGGGTCGGAGATGAAGCGGTCATGATGGCGGAAAAACTCAAGAACGTTCCAGTGTTAACCGGGCCAGACCGTTATCAGACAGGGCGGTATGCGCTCGATCATTTTGATGTTGATACTCTGGTACTGGATGACGGGTTTCAGCACCTGGCTTTAAACCGCGATCTGGACATCTTGCTATTTGATCATTTCAGGCCACTCGGTAACGGCCACCTTTTTCCGGCGGGGGAGTTGCGTGAACCGGCAAGAGAAACAAGAAGGGCCGATATGGTTTGCTTCACCCATTATTCCGGCGGTTCCATCAATTTTGATTCGCGCCTTTTGGGTTCTATCCCCCAGATCAAAACGCACCTTCGTCTGGATTCCATAATTCGCATGGATGATGAGGAAGTGTTGGATATGGAAATAATAAAAAATGAACCGGTTGCGGCGTTTTGCGGGATCGCCAAACCGGAAGGGTTCAGGCAGATTTTGCTGGACTCGCAGATTCAACTAAAATTTTTCAAGTCTTTTCCAGATCATCATCCTTACACCTTGCAGGATATTAAAGAACTGGAATCCCTGGCAGTAAAAAAGGGCGCCCGGTTCCTTCTACTTCCAGAAAAAGATGCGGTAAAACTCAAAGAGATAAAATTCACCTTGCCTTTTTTTAAAGTGGTGATCGAACTTGAAATTCTGGAGGGACGTGAAACCTTCAACAAACAACTGCTCGGCCACTCGGCGCACGCCTTAAGGGCATGAAGGCCAAGGTGGGGTATATAAACATGAGGCCAATGAGCAAAATAGCCTGTTGAGCCGAGAAGTCGATGGGGCACGAGATCAAGACATGCCATTTTCCAGCTAAGGTGCTTTGGCTTCCATAAGGTGCTTTGGCTTCGAGCTAAGGTGCTTTGGCTTCGAGCTAAGGTGCTTTGGCTTCCATAAGGTGCTTTGGCTTCGAGCTAAGGTGCTCCGCTTCCATAAGGTACTCTGCTTCCAGCTAAGATGCTCTGCTTTCATAAGGTACTCTGCTTCCATAAGGTGCTCCGCTGGCACACTGGTAACTTACAATGATTGATTTTAAATCCCTCAGTTCAAACCAGAAGTTTATGTTGAACATTCTGGTTCCAATGCTTTACCTGGTTCCTTTGGTGCTGGCTTACGTGGGGCCGAAAAATTTTGGTTTCGGTGTGCCCGGTCTGGTTTATGTGGGACTGCTCATCGGTGTGGTGGGTGTTCTGTTATGGATGGTTGCAATGTGGTCGCTAGGTTCTTCGCTCGCCGTTTTGCCGGGAACAGACCATTTGGTCACCCAGGGGGTTTACCGGGTTTTTCGTCACCCGATTTATATAGGAATTGTTTTAACATTGGGCGGATTGTTTGTGGCCTGTGGTTCTATCTTTTGTCTGGCTTATGTGTTTGTGGTGGTGATCCCATTGAACATCGTCCGCGCCAGGGCCGAAGAGAAAGTTCTGTTGGAACAATTGGGTTTGGCCTATCAACAGTATAAGGATTCTACATACTTTTAAAATCAGGCTATGAGAATTAAATTCAGAGGTTTGCTGACAATGTGCGGAGACCCCGTTGAAAACGGCGAGCTGATTATTGATGGCGGCAACATTGTCGAGATATCAACAACTCAATCGGGTAAGGATGATGTGGATCTTTCCGACTGCTTGCTCATGCCGGGGTTTGTCAATGCACATTGCCACCTCAGTTTGACCGCCCTTGAAAAAAAACTTTCTCCTTCTGATTCATTTGCGGATTGGATTCGTGCGTTGATCCCGCTGAATTCTGCTCTCGATAACGAGAGCCGGGTTCGGGGAATTCGCATAGGTGGGGAAGTGATGAAACGTTCTGGCGTGACCGCGCTGGGAGATTATGTTGCCGAACCTGAACTGTTGCCCGTGATTGGCGAGTTGGGCTTTCGCTCGGTACTGTTCTTGGAGACGATAGGATTTCAGTCCCAAAAAGCGTTAGTGCTTTGTAAAAACCTGGAAGAGGTTTTAAAACGTGAATGCGTTTCTCCGCTTTATCAGTTGGGCCTGGCACCGCATGCGCCTTATTCTGTTTCTCCCGATCTGTTCCGGCATCTTGCTGAACTGGCCAAGAAATATCATTGTCCGCTTTCCTGTCATGTTGCGGAAACTAAAGAGGAGTCCAGGTTTCTTGTAATCGGTGACAATTCACTGGAAGAATTGTTAAAGGAAGTATCTGCCTGGGATCCCGGATGGCAACCTCCCTATAAAACGCCGATGCAATATCTTTCTTCTCTTGAAATTCTGGATCGTCTTATCGCTGTGCACTGCAATTTTGTCTCAGACGATCTGGATATTATGGAAGAGAAAAAGGTTAGTGTGGTGTTTTGCCCCAAGAGCACCGCGTGGTTTGGCCGGACGCAATTCGTGCCGGTTCGCGCTTTGCTGGACAGGGGAATGAATGTGGCTCTCGGAACCGATTCACTGGCCAGCAACGATTCCCTCAATTTTCTCGATGAGTTGCGCACGGCCGTTAAACTTTTACCTGATGTCAGTCGACAGGAAATACTCACCATGGCGACCTCTGGAGGCGCAGAAGCTTTGGGGTTGCAGTGCGGCACCCTCGCACCCGGACAAAAGGCCGATTTGATTGGATTTCGTGTTCCTCCTTCCTATTCAGGGCCCTGGTGGGACGTGCCTTTTGAATCCCATCGCCATGAGGTAGATTTTTATATCGTAGATGGGGAACCCGATGCCCTTTTTCCTGCATCCCGGCAAAGTAGCCCCAAAGCTTGAGGGGAAAAGGGATTTTCATATAATCTTTTATTTAACCTATTGATATAAAAAGAATTATTTAATTTAAAGTCGTATGCCAGGGTTGTTTAAAGTCATTGGGGTAGTGCGGAAAATAGCTCGCCAGGGTTCTAGCGGGAACCAGTAGGGTTCTAGCGGGAACCAGTAGGGTTCTAGCGGGAACCAGTTTTGAAAGTGGCTCATTTGGGTGGGAAGATGTTTTTTTTTAAAAATTGAGATAGGAAAGAAAAAAATCTGGTATGTGTGGGGTTTCAGTGTTACACTCCTCCGCTTGATAGTGCAAGTCTTCGTTTAATAGTGCAAGCGGGGTGTTTTTTTCTATTAAAAGACATTCGCCTATGCTATAGTGCGTCACAATTCACCCTTTTTACTACAATACACCTTGTTAATCTTAACGAAATAGCTGAAAAGCCTCCAGTTTGTATTGAAACTTTGAAAATCAAAGTGTAATATGGGGGTTTTTTATTTACTGAGCTGGCGTAGCTCAGTTGGTAGAGCAGCTGATTTGTAATCAGCAGGTCGGGGGTTCGAGTCCCTTTGCCAGCTCCAGTTTTAATTGACTGGTTTAAAAGGATTTCGGTGCCCTGCAATGGAGGTTTAGGCTGGGCGGTGACCGACTGTGGGGTTGTGATGGTTCACCCAGAATGACGGGGAGGTTCCCGAGTGGCCAAAGGGAACAGACTGTAAATCTGTCGGCTCAGCCTTCGGAGGTTCGAATCCTCCCCTCCCCATCCTGAATTCAGGTTGGATGGACTTGCGGGAATAGCTCAGTTGGCTAGAGCGTCAGCCTTCCAAGCTGAGGGTCGCCGGTTCGAGTCCGGTTTCCCGCTCCACCACCTTTGGCTGGGTATGGGAGTCAGTATTTATTGCCCACGTAGCTCAGTGGTGGAGCACTTCCTTGGTAAGGAAGAGGTCATCGGTTCAATCCCGATCGTGGGCTCCAGGTTTTCATTGGGTAGTTCCTGGGTTTGATTAAGAGATTTTTAATGTCTTGCAGCTAGTAGGCGGCGAGGCTGTCGGATGTAAAGGTTGGGTAAATAATTATGAGAGTTATCGTTCATTTGGCATGTTCTGATTGTAATCGGAAGAATTATTCGGGGACTAAAAACAAGAAGACCACCACACAAAGGTTGGAATTCAAGAAATACTGTAGATTTTGCAGAAAACACACCCCCCATAAGGAAACCAAATAAAGAAAAATCGAAGGGTTGGGAGTGAGGACGAATGTCCGGGCGATCGGGCAGACGGAAAATATTCCTCTCCTGTAAACTGGTGCGGATTCCGAATTAGGTCAGTAGCTCTAACGGTAGAGCATCGGATTCCAAATCCGAGGGTTGGGGGTTCGAATCCCTCCTGGCCTGTTGAAACTTGGTTGAGAGCATATGATTGAAAAAGCTTTTGGATTTTTGGCTGAGGTGAGAGCCGAGGTCAAGAGGGTGACCTGGCCTACCCGTGCAGAGGCTATGGGCGGTACCGCCGTAGTGGTTGTTGTGGTTTTGATAATGGCCGTGTTTTTAGGGGTTGTCGATGCGATTCTTTCGAAGATTGTGCGGAGTCTTATATGACATCTGAAAATACCTTGTCCGGTGAAGAGACCGTGTCAGGTAAAGAGACCGTGCCTGGTGAAGAGACCGTGTCAGGTAAAGAGACCTTGCCTAGTGAAAATACCTTGGCTGGTGAAGAGGCCTTGTCTAGTGAAGAGGCCTTGCCCGGTGAAAAGACTTTGCCCGGGCAATGGTTTGTTATTCACACCTATTCCGGCTTTGAGCGGAAGGTGAAGTTAAGTATAGAAGAGCAGTTCGGGCGTTCTAGCTACAGCGAAGACTTTGGTGAGGTGGTTATACCGACCGAAGAGGTGGTTGAGGTGCGAAAGGGTAAGAAAAAAGTTTCCTCAAGGAAGTTTTTTCCGGGATATATCCTGATCAATGTCAAGATGAATAAGGGTATCTGGTACATGATTAAAAATACTCCTAAAGTCACCGGTTTTCTAGGTGGAGGGGGCGAGCCTGTTCCTCTGTCGGTGGGAGAGGTCGAGTTGATCATGAATCAGATTAAGGGAGAATCCGCACGGCCCAAGCCGAAATTCTCTTTTGAGAAAGGTGAGAGTGTGCGGGTTATAGAGGGGCCGTTCCTGAATTTCAATGGAACTGTTGAGGATGTTAATCACGGCAAGGGTAAAGTCAGAGTTATGGTTTCGATTTTTGGGCGTGCCACTCCGGTGGAATTGGAGTTTCCCCAGATCGAACGGGTGTAACTCGAGTGGGTTTAATCAGTGCCTTAAGATGGGTAGATAAATAAGGGGTCAGATTGTGGCAATAAAAGAAGTGATGGGTCAGATCAAGCTGCAAATTCCTGCCGGGCAGGCCACACCGTCGCCGCCTGTTGGGCCGGCGCTAGGTCAGCACGGTGTGAACATTATGGAGTTCTGTAAATCCTTCAACGCCAAAACCCAGGGTCAGGAAGGAAGCATCATTCCTGTGATCGTTGATGTTTATAAGGACAGGAGCTTTTCTTTTATTACAAAATCTCCTCCCGCTTCGGCTTTGTTGAAGCAGGCGGCGGGGATCGCAAAAGGTTCCTCGAATCCGAGTAAGGAGTTTGTCGGCAAGGTGACCGAGGAGCAGGTTCGAGAGATCGCAAAAGTTAAAATGGAAGACTTGAATGCTGGAGATGTTGAAGCCGCGATGCAGATCATAAGAGGCTCGGCAAAAAGCATGGGTCTGACCGTTGAGAATTAACCGTAAGCAGGCATAAAATTATGGCAAAGCATGGAAAAAGGCATAGGGCCGGCGCAGAAAAAGTTGATCCTGATACCCGGTATGAATTGAAGGAAGCCATGGAGTTGGCGGTTGCTGTTAAATGCGAAAAATTTGATGAGTCATTGGATGTGGCTGTCCGGCTGAGTGTTGATCCTAGGAAAGCCGATCAAAATATCCGCGGTAGTGTTGTGTTGCCGAGGGGAACCGGAAAGAAGTTTCGTGTGCTGGTATTCGCGAAAGGTGAAAAAGAAAAAGAGGCCAGAGATGCCGGTGTCGAAATAGTTGGCGGTGATGATCTGGTCGCGAAGATCCAGGGCGGGTGGATGGCGTTTGACCGTGTGGTGGCCACTCCCGATATGATGGGTCAAGTAGGCAAGCTTGGAAAAATCCTGGGTCCTAGGGGGTTGATGCCTAATCCTAAAACGGGCACGGTGACTTTTGATGTCAAGCAGGCCGTTGAGTCTATTCAGGCTGGTAAGGTGGACTACAGGGTTGACAAGAGTGGTATCGTCCACGCCTCTTTAGGTAAAGCCAGTTTTTCGGTGGAGGCTTTGGGGGAAAATTTTCATACCCTGATGACAGCTCTTATGAAGGCCAAGCCGGCCTCAAGTAAGGGGCATTATGTCAGGGGAGTTTCAGTGTCAACGACTATGGGTGTTGGAGTTAGAGTGGCTTACACGCCTAATTGATGGATAAGTTTTTCGTTCCTTTGGGGCGGAAGACGGAATGAGAGAGGTGGCTGGCGTGCCAAACGCAGAAAAAATAAAGAAGGTTGAAGAATTAAACGGGCTGTTTCTAAAGGCTAAGTCGGCTGTTCTTGCGAACTATCAGGGAATTGAAGCTCCTGAGTTGACCGAGTTGCGCGATCATATGCGGTCGAGGTCTGTGGACTTTCGTGTGGTTAAAAATACCCTGGCCCGGCAGGCAGCGAAGAATACCTCTTTTGAGTTGCTGGATGAGGAGTTTAAGGGCCCGGTTTCTCTGGTGCTCAGCTTCGAGGATGCGGTGGCTCCTGCCAAGGCTCTGGCGGAGTACGCGAAGTCAGGAGTTGAGAAGAGTCCTAAGGTGATTTGCGGTGTGATTGGGGGGAAGAAGGTTTCTCCTGCGCAAGTTGAAGCTCTTGCGGACCTGCCTTCGAGGGAGGTTCTTATTTCCCAAATGCTGGCGGTTTTCAATGGGCCTACGACAAATTTTGCTGGTGTTTTCAGTAGCCTGTTGAGAAAGTTGGTGGGGACGCTAGATGCGGTTCGAGAGAAAAAGGCATCCGAATAAATCGGGCCTGTGTAAGGGTCGTTGTAATGATATTTTTTAAATTAAACCATAAATTTTAGATACCATAATTATTGAAAGGAGGGCGTAATGGCCGTCACAAAGGAAGAGGTAGTTTCCTTCATAGATACTATGACTGTTTTGGAAATGTCTGAGTTCGTAAAAGAGTTAGAAGATAAGTATGGTGTGACTGCGGCGGCGCCTGCGGTTGCGGTTGCAGCACCTGCAGGGGGCGGAGAAGCTGTCGCTGAAGAGAAGACAGAGTTTGACGTCATTCTTACTGCAATAGGCGATAAGAAAATCCAGGTTATCAAGGAAGTTCGGACTATTACAGGCTTGGGTTTGAAAGATGCTAAAGATTTGGTAGAAGGTGCTCCCAAGGCGATTAAAGAAGGCGTGAAGAAAGAAGAAGCCGAAGAAATTAAAACGAAGGTTGAGGCGGCTGGTGGAACGGTAGAAGTTAAATAGCGGAAATCCGGGATAGTAACCTTTACCCACGCCTTAACAGATAAATTTTCCGTTAATCTTTCGTTTAGAGGGATGCAACCTTATGTCGAAGAACCGTTCCCAGAGAGTGCTGGGCAATTTTAGAAAAAGAAAAAACTTCGCCCGGATTCCTACGGTCATAGATATTCCTAATCTGATCGAGATCCAGAAAAAGTCATTCGAATATTTCCTGCAATGGGACGTTGCCCCTGACAATCGCGAGTTGAGGGGATTGGAAGATGTCTTTAGTGATGTCTTTCCTGTTTCTGACCTCAATATCAATGCTCGCATCGAGTATGTCGGCTTTGAAGTCGGTATCTGGGAGTGCGGTTGTGGCGAGTACAAGGAACTTGGCGGTCCGTCTGTGGTGTGTTCCGACTGTAAGCAGGAAGTCACCTATAAAGAAAAGCACAAGCTCAGTGAGTGCAGGCAGAAAGGTCTCACCTATTCTGATCCGATAAAAATAATGGTCCGCCTGGTTCTTTTTGATCGGGAAACGGTGGATGTCAACGCCCGTAACTTAAAGTACTTGCAGGATAAAATTATTCTCGAAGAGGTCAAGCGTCCGCAGACCTCGAAAACCCTGATTTCTGCAAAAACGCCAGTCACCGATGATATTCTGAAACTTTTGACGACCGAAAAGGTTTCCCAAGTCACCGTTAACTCTGTCAAGGAAGTCAAGGAGCAGAAAATATTCCTCGGTGAAATGCCGATGATGGGTCCGACCGGAACGTTTATGATAAACGGGGTCGAGCGGGTCATTGTCAGCCAGATGCACCGTTCCCCGGGTGTGTTTTTCTCACACGATAAAGGCAAATCCCACGTTAGCGGCAAGATTCTTTTCTCGGCGAGGATCATTCCTGACCGGGGTTCATGGGTGGACTTCGAGTTTGACATTAAAGACATTCTGCATGTCAAAATTGACCGCCGGCGCAAATTGCCCGCGACCATCCTGCTTCAAGCCTTCGGCATGGACAACAAGACCATTCTGAAAACCTATTATGCGATCGAGAAAGTTAGTATCAGTGGTAAGGATTCTCGATGTTTCATGAGCAGCAAGAACTTGATGGTTGGGTTCAAGGTTAAAGAGGATGTGATCGACTCCAAAACCGATGATGTTTTGCTGAAGTCAGGTAAGAAAGTTACGGTAGCCGTCGCCAGGAAGTTGGGCAAAATGTCCCGGTCGGTGAAGGTTGAGATTGATCCTGAAAGCCTGATTGGCCGGTACCTGTATGAAGAAATCATTGACCCCGAGACTGGCGAGATAGAGGTCGAGTCAAATCAGGAAATCACCGAAGGCGTTTTTGGGATTATAAAAAAGAATAAGCTCAATGAGATTCAAATTCTTCATATCGATGAGGAATCCTCCGACACTGTGGTTCGCGATACCATGGTTGCGGCCAAGACCCAGACTCAGGATGATGCTATTCGTGAAGTTTACAAGAGGCTGCGTCCGGGAGACCCTCCAACACCTGAAATTGCAAGGTCGTTGTTCGGCAATCTGTTCTTCAACCCCAAGCGATATAATTTGTCTGTTGTTGGCAGGATCAAGATGAACCAGAAGTTCGGGTTGGACATTCCTCTGGAAAACCGGTTGTTGACTCTGGAAGATTTGGTCGCTGTGGTGAAATACATTGTCGACCTTAGAAATAGCATCGGTGTTATCGACGATATCGACCATCTCGGCAACCGCAGGGTTCGCGCTGTGGGAGAATCGCTGGAAAATCAGTTCCGCGTGGGAATGGTGCGAATGGAACGGGCTATCGTTGAGCGCATGTCTATCCAGGATCTGGGTGTTTCCATGCCGCATGACCTGATCAACTCTAAACCTGTGACTGCTGCGATTAAAGAATTTTTTGGCAGTAGTCAGTTGTCTCAGTTTATGGACCAGACCAATCCCTTGTCTGAAGTGACGCACAAGAGGCGGTTGAGTGCTTTGGGGCCGGGTGGTTTAACCAGGGAGCGGGCAGGGTTCGAGGTGCGGGATGTGCATCCAACGCATTATGGACGTATATGTCCCATTGAAACCCCGGAAGGACCGAATATTGGGCTGATCGCTTCCTTGAGCACATATGCCAGGGTGAATGAGTATGGTTTTATTGAAACGCCCTATCGCAAGGTGGAAAACTCGGTTGCGAAAGACGATGTGGATTTCCACACCGCCTTGATTGAGGATAAATTTATTATCGCTCAAGCTAACGTTGAGTTGGATGAGAAAATGAAATTCGTCCAGCCTGTCGTGTCGGCCAGAAAGGGCGGCGATTTTATCTTGTCTCCCCGCGAAAAAATAGATTATATGGATGTGTCGCCCAAGCAGTTGATCAGTGTGGCGGCATCATTAATCCCTTTCCTTGAAAACGATGACGCCAACCGGGCTCTGATGGGTTCAAACATGCAGAGGCAGGCGGTGCCCCTTTTACGGGCTGAAGCACCTCTGGTGGGAACCGGTATGGAAGCGATTGTGGCTCATGATTCCGGAGCGGTGGTGATCGCTGACAATGATGGCACGGTCATCAGTGCCGATGCGACTCGCATTGTTGTGCGCACCGAAAAGAAGTCTGAAGACAGGGTCAAGACAAAGCGTAGCCAACTAGCTTCAAGTGTGGATATTTATACGCTGAACAAATATCAGCGGTCGAACCAGAATACCTGTATCAACCAGCGTCCTCGCGTGTATTCGGGAGACAAGATCAATCGTGGTGACGTGCTCGCGGATGGACCTTCTACCGATCATGGCGATCTGGCTTTGGGTAGAAATATCCTGGTGGCGTTCATGTCCTGGGGTGGATACAACTTTGAAGATGCGATCATCGTCAGTGAAAAACTGGTTAAAGAAGATGTGTACACCTCTATTCATATTGAAGAGTTTGAGGTGGAGGCCCGTGACACCAAGCAGGGTAAAGAGGAAATCACCCGCGATATCTCCAATGTGGGCGAAGACGCCCTGAAAAATCTGGATGAAAGTGGAATCATCCGCATTGGTGCCAGTGTAAAGCCTAATGATATTATGGTTGGTAAAATCACGCCAAAGGGTGAGACCCAGCTGAGTCCGGAAGAAAAACTTCTCAAAGCGATCTTTGGCGAAAAGGCCGGAGATGTGCGTGATACTTCTCTCAGGGTTCCCCCTGGAATCAATGGAACGGTGATCGATGTCAAGGTCTTTTCCCGTAAGGGGATCGATAAGGACTCTAGAACCCTTGCTATAGAAGAGGAAGAAATAGCGCGTATTGAAAAGGACTATGGCGATGAAATAAAGATCGTGAAAAGTGAAACCGAGAAAAGCATGCGTTCCCTTCTCGTTAGCAAGGTGGCGACAAAGTCCGCAACTGTAGGGCGTGTCACGTTTAAGAAGGGTCAGGAAATTGATGAAGCCTTGATCGCCAAAATGAGCATTAAGGATCTCGCTAAAGTCACGGCCAAAGGGGTTGATGGCAAAGTGCTTCTGGAAATAGAGAGTGCTTCCAAAGATCAGGTCCAGATTCTGAAGAGCATGCTGGAGGAAAAGGTTGAACGTCTGAAAAGAGGCGATGACCTGGCTCCTGGTGTGATCAAGATGGTAAAAGTATTTATGGCCATGAAACGCAAATTGCAAGTGGGCGATAAAATGGCAGGGCGCCACGGCAATAAGGGAGTGGTTTCGACCATTGTTCCGGAAGAAGATATGCCCTATATGGAAAGTGGTCAGCCGATAGAGTTGATCCTCAATCCTTTGGGCGTGCCTTCTAGAATGAATGTTGGCCAGATTCTGGAAACCAATTTAGGTATGGCTGCTAAGGCCCTCGGTGAACACATGGCTACACCGGTGTTCGATGGTGCCCGTGAACAAGAAGTCAGGCAATTGCTGATCGATGGTAAATGTTCTGAATCGGGGGAGATTCCGCTTTTTGATGGCCGAACCGGAAAGTATTTCCGCCAAAAAGTGATGGTGGGTTACCTGTATATGCTCAAACTGCATCATCTTGTCGATGATAAAATCCATGCGCGGTCCACCGGCCCTTATTCCTTGGTGACTCAGCAACCTCTTGGAGGTAAGGCTCAGTTTGGCGGGCAGAGGCTTGGGGAGATGGAAGTCTGGGCGCTGGAAGCTTATGGTGCTGCTTACACTCTGCAGGAAATGCTCACGGTAAAATCTGATGATGTTGAAGGTCGCAAGCGCATGTATGAAGCGATTGTCAAAGGGGACACTCATTTAAATCCCAGCCTGCCTGAATCGTTCAACGTTCTGGTTAAAGAGTTGCAGAGTTTGGCCATTGATGTTGAATTGATCGAGTCGGGAAAGTAGGTTTCTCACATAGTTTTTAAAGCCGCCGGATGTTGATTCCCCGGTGGCGTGGATCATAATAGAGAAATTTTTAGCGGTTTGCGAAAACCTTAAAAAGGAGAAGTCCCTGGTGGATAGCCTGACATATTTTGATAAACCAAAAAACCCGATTATGTTTGATGCCCTCCGTGTGCGGATTGCGTCCCCGGAGAAAATCCGCTCATGGTCTTATGGAGAGGTTAAGAAACCTGAAACGATTAATTACCGGACTTTCAAGCCTGAAAGAGACGGATTGTTCTGTGCCAAGATTTTTGGGCCCGTCAAAGACTGGGAGTGCACCTGCGGCAGATATAAAAGGATGAAGCATAAGGGTGTCATCTGTGAGAAGTGTGGCGTTGAAGTCATTCTCTCTAAAGTGCGTCGGGAACGTATGGGACATATTGAACTGGCCAGCCCGGTTGCCCACATCTGGTATTTCAAGGGCCTGCCTAGTCGTCTCGGGCATTTATTGGATATTCCCCTGAAAGATCTTGAGCGCATTATTTATTTTGAAAATTATGTAGTGACCGATCCTGGTGACTCGGAGATGGAAATCGGGCAGATTTTGAGCGAAGAGGAGTATCGGGAAATGGAGATGGAGTTCCCCGATACGTTTAGAGCCATGATTGGTGCTGAAGGAGTTGCGGAACTTCTCAGGCCGATTAATCTGGATACCCTTTCAGTGGACCTGAAAGAGGAGATGATCACCACAAAGTCGGTGATGAACCGAAGAAAAGTCGCCAAGCGACTGAAGATTGTTGAGGCGTTTCGTAAGTCAGGCAACAAGCCGGAATGGATGATCCTTCAGGTTGTCCCCGTGATTCCGCCTGAATTGCGTCCTTTGGTTCCTCTGGATGGCGGACGGTTTGCCACCTCTGACCTGAATGATCTTTACCGGCGCGTGATCAACAGGAATAACCGGTTAAAGCGCCTGCAGGAATTGAAGGCACCGCAGATCATCATCCGAAATGAAAAGAGGATGTTGCAGGAAGCTGTTTCGGCCCTGTTCGACAACGGGCGTAGAGGCCGTACCTTGCGCGGAACCAACAAGCGTCCCTTGAAATCTTTGAGTGACATGCTAAAAGGCAAGCAGGGTCGGTTCCGGCAAAATCTATTGGGTAAACGGGTAGATTATTCCGGTCGTTCCGTTATCGTTGTTGGGCCGCATTTGAAATTCCACCAGTGTGGATTGCCAAAGAAAATGGCACTCGAGTTGTTCAAGCCGTTCGTGTTCAACCGGCTGGAGGAAAAAGGTTATGCGGCAACGATCAAGACCGCGAAAAAAATGGTCGAACAGGAACGCGCCGAGGTCTGGGAAGTGTTGGAAGAGGTGGTGAAAGGCCATCCTGTTCTGCTCAACAGGGCACCAACACTGCATCGACTGGGTATTCAGGCGTTTGAACCTTTGCTGATTGAAGGCAAGGCCATTCAGGTGCATCCAATGGTGTGCACTGCCTTCAATGCCGACTTTGACGGCGACCAGATGGCGGTCCATGTCCCGCTTTCGATGGAAGCGAGAACCGAATGCAAGTTGTTGATGATGTCTTCCAATAATGTTTTGTCTCCTTCAAATGGGAAACCCATTGCTGTTCCCACCCAGGACATTGTTTTGGGTTGCTATTACATGACCAAGATTCGCGGCAATGTGACAGGGGCAGGCAAGGTTTTCTCGGGTCAGAAAGAAGTGGTGGCGGCCTACAATGCGGATGAACTGGATCTGCAGGCTCAAATTATGGTTCGCCTTGAAGGGGTGTTGACCCAGACCACAACGGGACGGGTGCTTCTCGGTGGAGTGCTTCCAGAAGGGTTGCCGTTCAGTCTGGTAAACCGACTGATGGATAAAAAATCCTTGTCTGATCTTTTCTCCAAGTCTTTCCTTATGGTGGGACAGGAAAAAACCGTATCCCTCTTGGATGAAGTCAAGGAGCTAGGATTTAAATATGCCACCGAGGCGGGTCTTAGTATTTCCATTGACCAGATGCGCATTCCCAAAACCAAAGCTCATTTGGTGGATAAAACCAATGATGAGGTTCTCAAGGTTCACAAGCAATACAGAGATGGGCTCATCACCAATGGTGAAAGGTATAACAAGGTTATTGATATCTGGGCGCATGTCACGGAAAAAGTATCGGAAGAAATGTTTGGGGAGCTGGAAACAGAAGACGAGGCCACCGTTGTTGGAAAAAACAGCAAGGACTTTAACTCGATTTTTATCATGGCCGACTCGGGAGCAAGAGGAAGTGCGCAACAGTTGCGGCAATTGGCCGGAATGCGCGGCTTAATGGCCAAACCCTCGGGAGAAATCATCGAAACGCCGATCACCGCTAACTTCCGCGAAGGTCTTTCGGTCATTCAGTATTTCATTTCTACGCATGGAGCCCGCAAGGGTTTGGCGGATACTGCGCTTAAAACGGCAAACTCGGGTTACCTCACCCGCCGACTGGTGGATGTGGCGCAGGATATGATTGTTCAGGAAGAAGACTGCGGAACCTTGAAGGGCATTGATGCGATATCGCTGGTCGAAGCCGGTGAAATCATCCAGCCTTTGGGGGAAAGAATTTTAGGGCGGACGGTTCTTGAAGACGTGGTCGATCCTTTTACCGGGGATGTCCTGGCCAAGGCAGATAGTCTTATTATTGAGGAAACCGTGCAGGATATTGAAAATACCGGTATAGAAAAAATTAAAATACGATCCTGCCTGACCTGTGAATCCAGGCAGGGGGTTTGTATCAAGTGTTACGGACGCAATATGGCTACTCTGCAATGGGTGGAAGTGGGCGAACCGGTGGGTGTCATCGCGGCGCAGTCTATTGGCGAGCCGGGAACTCAGCTTACCATGAGAACTTTCCATATTGGCGGAACGGCCAGCCGGGTGGTTGAGCGAACGACTTTGAACACCAAGCGGGGAGGGCTCGTTAAGTATATGGGTCTTCGCACCCTCAAAAACCGTAACGCAGAAATCATTGTTATGAACCGCAACGCAAGTCTTGTGATTCAGGATGAAAACGGTCGTGAAAAAGAGAAGTTCTCGGTTGTGTATGGAGCCAAGCTGAAAGTTAGTGACGGACAGGAAGTTCAGGAAGGTCAGACTTTGGTCGAATGGGACCCTTATACCAACGCTATCCTGACAGAAGTTTCCGGAACCATTGCTTTCGGCGATATTGTCGAAGGCGTGACCATGAAGGAAGACTTCGATGAGATTACCGGTCTCTCCACCAAAGTTATCATCAGTCATCGTGATGAGAAAAAACAACCACGGATTTCGCTTAAGGATGAGAAGGGTGAAACGGTACGTCGCTATATCCTGCCTGCCGGCGCCAACATCAACGTCAGCGAAGGCGATGTGATGAGTGCTGGAGACTTGATCGTAAAGATTCCCCGCGAATCGGCAAAAACCAAAGACATCACCGGTGGATTGCCGCGTGTGGCCGAGCTTTTTGAAGCTCGCAAACCGCATGAGCAGGCAACGATTACTGAAATTTCCGGCAAGGTGAAGTTTGGAGGATTCGTCAAGGGCATGCGCAAAGTCATCGTTGAGAGTGAAACCGGTGATGAATGCGAATACCTGATTCCGCGCGGCAAACATATTAACGTCCATGAAGGCGATGATGTGGTTGCTGGTGAACCACTGATGGACGGTGCTTCCAACCCGCATGATATTTTACGGGTATTGGGGGAAGACGAACTGCAAAAATACCTGGTGAACGAAGTGCAGGAAGTTTACCGTCTCCAGGGCGTGCAGATTAATGATAAGCATATTGAAGTTATCGCCCGGCAAATGCTCAGGCATTTAGTCATTGAAGATTCAGGCGATACGGAATTTCTGATTGGAGAACAGGTGACGAAGAAAGTCTTTAACCTGGCCAATCAGGAAGCAATCAAGAATAAGAAAAAACCGGCTAAAGGTGCCGCAGTGCTTCTCGGAATTACTAAATCGTCGCTCAGCACGGAAAGCTTTATTTCGGCGGCATCTTTCCAGGAAACCACTCGTGTCCTCACAGAGGTGAGTGTGAGCGGCAAGCGAGATAATCTGGTCGGTTTAAAGGAAAATGTGACTATGGGGAGGTTGATCCCGGCGGGCACAGGATGTCGGGCATATAGCGGAATTCGCATTGAAGAACCTGAAATTGAAGGGGCTGCACAGACGGAAGATCAGGCCCTGGTCGCAGCGGAATAGAAAACAGGGAAAGCCCTTATTTTTTTGCTTGACTAAGTGATTTTTAATGGTACACTTACCGCTTTTTCACGCCTACATCTAGCCTGATATAACCCTTTGTTTTCATTGATATCATTGGGTATTCTCAGATTTATTTGGTAACCCTTTTGTGTGATTGCCTTTTTGGGAGGTATGTTTTTTGCCTACGATCAATCAGCTGGTAAAAACTGGTCGGAAAACGCCGGTTAGAAAAAGCGATAGCCCTGCTTTAAAAGCGTGCCCGCAGAAGCGGGGAGTTTGTGTTCGGGTTTACACGTCTACGCCCAAAAAGCCTAATTCGGCTCTTAGGAAAGTGGCTCGAGTGAGGCTGACAAACGGAATGGAAGTAACCACCTACATTCCCGGTGTGGGTCACAATTTGCAAGAGCATTCCATCGTCATGATTCGCGGAGGCCGAATTAAAGATTTACCGGGGGTTCGGTATCATGTGGTCCGTGGGAGTCTGGATACGCTTGGTGTGGAAGGTCGGATGCAGAGTCGATCCAAATATGGCACAAAGAAACCTAAAAAATAACCATCGATAACTATTATGGCAAGAAGAAGAGAAGCTCAGAAAAGAAAGATCACTCCTGATCCGAAGTTTAACGATCTCCTGGTCGCTCGCTTTATCAACTGCATTTTGCGTAAAGGCGAGAAGGGGAAGGCCGAAAGTATTCTTTATACAGCATTGGACGCTATTGCTGAGAAGAGTAAGGAGGAGCCTTTGCGGGTTTTTCGTAAGGCAGTGGAGAATGCGGCGCCTTTATTGGAGGTGCGGTCTAGGAGAGTCGGGGGTGCCACTTATCAGGTACCGGTTGAGGTGAAAGAAAGTCGCAGGCAGGCTCTCGGTATTCGATGGGTGATCCAGAATGCCAAGGCGCGTGCCGGCAGATCGATGGCTGAAAAATTGACTGGCGAGATTCTGGATGCTTTCGGAAACTCGGGTGGGGCGGTTAAGAAAAGAGAAGAAGTCCATCGGATGGCGGAGGCGAATAAAGCCTTTGCTCATTACCGTTGGTAATTGGAGATTATTTTTTTTAAATGAGTAAGAAAATACAACCTGAGAAAACCCGGAACATAGGGATCATTGCTCACATCGATGCCGGTAAAACTACCACCACCGAGCGTATCCTCTATTACACGGGCAAGAGCCATAAGATTGGCGAGGTGCATGACGGTAATGCAACGATGGACTGGATGGAGCAGGAGCAGGAACGAGGGATCACGATCACCTCGGCTGCGACAACTTGTTTCTGGCAGGATCATCAGGTTAATATTATTGATACGCCTGGACATGTGGATTTTACGGCTGAGGTGGAAAGGTCTTTGCGGGTTCTCGATGGAGCTGTAGGCGTTTTTGATGCTGTCAGCGGTGTGGAGCCTCAGTCTGAAACGGTTTGGCGTCAGGCTAGTAAGTACAGTGTTCCTAGAATTTGTTTTGTCAATAAGATGGATCGGGCGGGAGCAGATTTCCAGGGTTGTATCCAGCAGATGGTGGACAAGTTGGGTGCTCACCCGGTTGCCATTCAGATTCCTTTAGGGACTGAGGCAGATTTTCTGGGTGTGATTGACCTTGTTGACATGAAAGCCAATGTGTACTCGGATACCATGAACAAGGGGGAAACCTTTGATGTGGTGGATATCCCGGCGGAGTACCAGGATCAGGCAGGAGAGTACAGGGAAAAACTGATCGAGTCGGCCTCGGATATGGATGACGCTATTATGGAAAAATTTCTCGGTGGCGAAGATGTGTCGCGGGAAGAAATTATCGCGGCCTTGAGAAAAGGAACCCTGGAATCCAAGTTCACTCCGATTCTATGTGGTGCGGCGTTTAAGAATAAGGGCGTGCAACAGCTTCTGGATGCCATCGTCCTTTACCTCCCTTCCCCGCAGGAACTCAAAACCATCACTGGCACCAATCCTAATACTCAGAAAGAAGAAGCTCGCAGGCTGGATTCCAAAGATCCGCTTTCGGCGCTGGCTTTTAAAATCATGACCGATCCCTTTGTGGGTCAGTTGGCGTTTGTGCGTGTTTATTCCGGCGAGTTGACCAGCGGTTCTTATATCTATAATTCAACGAAGAACGAAAGAGAGCGTGTGGGTCGTCTCTTAAGGATGCACGCGAATAAGCGAGAAGAGGTTGATTTGGTGCAGGCGGGTGATATTGTCGCAGTGATCGGGTTGAAGAAATCTTATACCGGGGACACGCTTTGCGATCAGGATCATCCGATTATTCTTGAAGCGATTCAGTTTCCTGAGCCGGTTATTTCTGTTGCCATTGAACCCAGAACCAAGGCGGAGCAGGACAAGCTTTCCGACTGCCTCGTTAAGCTCCTTCAGGAAGATCCTACGTTTAAAGTCCGTGTTGATCCGGACACAAATCAAACTGTTATTTCGGGAATGGGCGAGTTGCATCTTGAAATTCTGGTTGATCGAATGCGTCGTGAATTCTCTCTCGATGTGGACGTGTCTAAGCCTCAGGTGGCCTATAAAGAAACTATCACCAAGGCCGTCGAGCATGAAAATAAATATATCAAGCAGAGCGGAGGTCGTGGCCAGTATGGTCATGTCGTTATAAGGGTCGAGCCGAGAGAGGCTGGATCGGGTTTTGAGTTCGTCAATAAAATTGTTGGTGGCGCGATTCCTCGTGAGTTTATTCCTGCTGTTCAGAAGGGTGTTGTGGAGGCGATGAGCCGGGGCATTATGTGCGGATATCCCACGGTGGATGTTTCGGTGACGTTGCTCGACGGATCGTATCATGATGTCGATTCTTCGGAAATGGCATTCAAGATTTGTGGTTCGATGGCTTTTCAGGAAGCTTGTAAAAAAGGATCTCCCCAATTACTGGAACCGGTTATGGAAGTGGAGGTCGTTACGCCTGAAGAATTTATGGGCGATGTCATCGGCAAGTTGAATTCCAAGCGCGGCAAGATCAGGGATATTGCAGATCGTGCCGGGGCCAAGGTGATTCGATCGGAAGTTCCTCTCTCTGGGATGTTTGGGTATTCCACTGATCTTCGGTCGGCAACTCAGGGACGCGCGAATTACTCAATGGAGTTTGCCAAGTATGATGGTGTTCCCGCCGCGATTGCCGAGGAGTTGATGGCTAAGGCAACGGGGTCTAAAGAGAAATTAGCAGTTTAACTAAAAATTATTTGAAAATACTATTGGAGTGAACCAGCATGGCTAAAGAAAAATTTGTTCGAGACAAGCCACACATAAACGTTGGAACCATTGGTCATGTTGACCACGGAAAAACGACTCTTACTGCGTCGATTACCGAGGTTCTGGCCAAGAAGGGATTGGCTGATACGATCGCCTTTGATCAAATTGACAAGGCTCCTGAGGAAAAAGAGCGGGGTATCACCATCGCAATTTCTCACGTTGAATACAATACTGAGAACCGGCATTACGCGCATGTGGACTGCCCTGGTCAT
>WASV01127710.1_pt1 | contig 29448 bp, 25 predicted proteins | sample 5698531 | NCBI WGS metagenome assembly WASV01 (sample SAMN11175559, study PRJNA528189) | sponge metagenome | isolation source: marine sponge | host: Myxilla | place: Antarctica: Western Antarctic Peninsula, King George Island | collected 2013-01 | reverse complement strand
ATCAAAATGGGCATCGACTGCGTCAGCGACGAACAACTACAATCCCTGAAAGACGCTTCCGCTTTTGTGGATGAGCTGGCCAACCAGGCACACTGGAACCAGCAACCGTTTGTGGGGAAAAGCGCGTTTGCCCATAAAGGCGGCGTGCATGTCAACGCGGTGCGCAAAAATGCGCTGACCTATGAACACATCAAACCCGAAAAAGTGGGCAACCACCAGCGCATCCTGGTTTCCGACCTTTCAGGAAAAAGTAATGTGCTCCACAAAGCCAAGGAATACGGCATCAATATTGACGATAAAGATCCCAAGGTGGCAAAAATCCTGAACTCCCTTAAGGAATCCGAGAACCTCGGCTTCCAGTATGAAGGTGCCGAAGCTTCCTTTGAACTGATGATGCGTGACGCCTTGGGCCAAAAAGAAGTCTTTTTCGATTTTATCGGCTTCCGGGTCATCATTGAAAAACGCAAGGAAGATGAAGAATCCATCTCCGAGGCCACGGTCAAACTGCGGGTCAATGGCGTGCAAGAGGTTTCGACCGCCGAGGGCACCGGCCCGATCAACGCCCTGGATAAAGCCATCAAAAAGGCCCTAGTGAAATTTTACCCGGAACTCGAGAACGTCAATCTCTACGACTACAAGGTTCGCATCCTGGATGAACAAAAAGGCACCCGTGCCAAAACCCGGGTTCTGGTGGAATCCGGCGACCATCAATCCAGATGGGGAACCGTTGGGGTCTCAGAAAACATCATCGAAGCCAGTTGGCAGGCCTTGATCGACAGCATCGATTACAAACTCAATCAAGGCGGTAGCTAGCCGCTCTGATCACGAGACCCGCCAATACCTGCATTCGTCAAACAAATTTTTCCCCGTATCCAAATATTTATAATCCGAGTAATTGGAATATCCCCGGGCCATGCCCGGAGAGAACAGGCTACACGCCTTCGGCGATCACGCTAGCGTTGCCACCGGCGGCTCGCCGGGGCTAATGGGCGCGGAGGAGGTTGCCGATGGTTTTGCGATAATATTTGCGGACCCGTTGCGTATGGTGATCATAATCGGTGAGCAAGCTGTTTGCCAGGGTTTCAGGGTCTTTCCCTTCGTATCCGAGTAGCCGGGCCACGGGTGCCAACTCCTTATTATCTTTGGGAAGCGTGTTGGTGGGAGTCTGTCGAATGATTCGCAGGACGCATTCCAGATTTCTTAGAAAAAGATAACTGCCCTGAAGTTCTTCGGCTATGCCCTGATCGACCAGCCCAAGATCGACCAAACTTTGCAGAACTGAAAGGGTGTTGGTTTGTCGAAGACGCTCAAACTTTTTGCCGTGCTTCAACTGGAGAATCTGCATCGCAAACTCGATATCGGCCAGACCCCCAAACCCCAGTTTCACGTTTTTCCCTTTGCTGGCTTCCTTTGCCAGTTCCTGTTCCATTCTTTCTCTAAGACGCGATACTTCTATGAGAGAAGCATATTCAAACTTATCCTGGTAGACAAAATTGTGGACGGACTCGATGAACTTTTTTCCCACCTCAGCGTTGCCAGCCACAAATCGTGCCCGCACCAGGGCCTGTTGCTCCCAGATTCTGGCTCGAGATTGAAAATATTTTTCGTAGCCCTGGACAGAAAGAACCAGCACTCCTGCATCTCCCTCTGGCCGGAGCTCGGTATCAATTTTGTAGGCATAACCAGCCGGAGTCATTTCAGAAGTCAATTTATAGATCATCTGCGACAAGGCTGAGTAATAACCCGCAAATCCTTCAGGCGGAGGGTCGCTTTCGCCTTCATCGTAGACCAGCAGCACATCGAGGTCCGATCCAAAATTCAATTCATGCCCTCCCAACTTGCCCATGCCAATGATACAAAAATCACGAAAGTTGCCATGCCCGGATTTTTTTTCGAGCTCTCCACAGGCGATTTGGTAAACGGTTTCCAGAAAAACATCTGCGAGATTGGAAATATCTTCCAGAGTGCCGGAAAGGTTAGCTTCTTTGATCAGGTAGCGCACTCCAATACGAAGTTCCTCGGCCTGCTTGACACGCCGAAGCACCAAAGATATGGACTCAAAATCTGGAGAATTTTTTAGTGCCCGGTTTAAATCTTCCTGTATTTTTTCTGCTAGCTTGAAACGGTAAATACTATCCATATCGGTCAGCACATCGACCAAACCAGGCCGCCTGATCAGGATTTGTGACAGCATTCCACTGCTACCAAAAAGTATGAGCAATAACTCAAGAAATTTTTCATTTTCCTGAAACAGGTTGAGGAAAGACTCTCTGGCTCCGGTCGCTTCCACAAATCGGCACAGGTTTTCGATTGCCGAATCGGGCCTGGGAACCTTTTCGCACTGCTGGAATATTTTAGGAATGATGCTGTAAAACTCCTGAGTACTATCCACGGAAGAATGCGAAAATTGGGCTCCGTCACGAAAAGCTTCGAGAAACCGGTATGTTCTTTTCGGATTGGAAAGAAAGGGTATCTCCGCTAATTTGCTTTCAATAAACTGATTCTCCCCTACCTTGGATCGATCCCATTCACTGGAGAGGGTTTCTGCCGCGTCCCGTTTTTCTTTTTTGACGAATTGTTCAGCGAACATTGTGCCCACAAACCGGGTGTGATTTTCATATTCTTTCATCAGGTTATTGGCCAGACTTTTCTGGCTGTCACCAGGAGTCCTCATTTTTCTGGCCAGCACCGCCAGGTCGGTTTCGTTATCCGGCAAAAGATGGGTTTGCAAACCAAAAGTGATTTGCACGCGATTTTCCAAATTGCGTAAAAATATGTAGGCCTGACGGAGACAATGGTAGTCTTCTTTTGTAAGGATATTTTTTTCGCAAAGTATGTTCATGGTTCCGAGTGAATCGCGAACACGCAGGCTTTTATCCCTTCCACCCAACAGCAACTGATAGGCCTGAATGATAAACTCCACTTCCCGGATGCCACCAAATCCAAGTTTAATATTCCCCTTAGAGTGTTTCCCCTTGAGACTTTTATTGATCTGATGCTTCATGGACTTTATTTCTTCAACGGCCTCAAAGTCCAGGCTTCTTCGGTAAATAAACGGCTCGATCATTTCAAAGAATTTCTTGCCCAGGTTCTCACTGCCCGCCGAAACACGCGCCTTGATGAGGGCCTGCCTTTCCCATGTTCTCCCCCAGGACTGGTAATAAATTTCGCAACTGGCCAGAGAGTTCACAACCTCACCACTGTTTCCTTCCGGTCGAAGTTCAAGGTCCACCCGGAACACATTACCGTCTGAAGTTATTTCGTTGAGAGATTTGGAGATTTTCAACGCCAGCTTGGTGAAATACTCATGATTACTGATACTCAAAATGGGTTGATCATTCTCATTTTCCAGGCGCGTTTCTCCCTGACTGGATGTATAAATATAGATCAGGTCAATATCAGAACTGTAATTGAGTTCACGACCTCCAAGTTTTCCCATGCCTAGGACAGCAAATTCTGATTCTTGCCAACTACCATCTACATTTTGGTAAACAGGACAGCCATATTTTTTTCGTAACTCCCGGTCTGCATGCTCATAGGCGACTTGCAGACAAACATCAGCGAGATTGGAAATATCCTCAACCGTTTCCTGGAAGTTGACTTTCCCCAACAGATCCCGCAATCCAATTCGTATGTATTCCCTTTTTTTAAATTTTCTCAGAGCAGAAAAAAGGTTTTCACTTTGAAACTCTTTTCCCGCCATTTCATAGAAGTCCCGCATCAGCATATCTTTTGATTTGGAGTTGATCAGAGTCTCCGGTCGGCTCAGCCAGTCTACATATAATGGATCTTTGAGCAGGACATCGGTGAGCACCTGACTACCGGAAAATAAAAATATCAGAGCTACAAACAGGGAAGGCGATTTGGTCAGCTGCGTGTATAAATAATCCTTATCAAAAATTTTTTCTGAAAAACGCTCGAAGTTGTGCAAGGCCATATCCCCGTTATGCGAACTGGAAATCAGTTCCAGCAAAACCTTGAAAAAATCCGGGTACAGTTTTTCAAATTGGGCATGGCCAGCCAGGCCAACGAGGTCTTTCCAGGCGGTTTCAGGATCACGAAGACCAAAACCCTGTAAAGGTTTGGACAGGGTTTCTTCCCAAGGCTGACGCTGGTGAATTCGCTGGATCAGTTCTGCAGAAAAGGTCATGCAAGCTTTCTCATGGTGGTTGGAATTTTAACCTCAATACCGGCCTAATTTAGCACATAAAAAAAACCCCCTGGGAGAACCCAGGGAGTTTTTAAAATTTAAGATTTTCTCTAGTATCAGCAATCGTAATACATTTCGAATTCCAGAGGATGTGGCCGCAGTCGCAGGGGATCAATTTCATTTTCACGTTTATATTCGATCCAGGTTTCAACCAAATCCTGAGTGAATACATCACCCTTAAGGAGGAATTCATGATCGCCCTCCAAAGCATCAAGTGCCTGATCCAAAGAGTGAGGCAAGGTAGGAATGTTTGCCAACTCTTCCCGCCCCAGAGAATAAATGTTTTTATCCAGCGGCTCACCGGGGTCAATTTTATTTTCAATACCATCCAGGCCTGCCATGAGCATTACAGAGAAAGCCAGATAACCATTACAGGAAGGATCGGGGTAGCGGAGTTCCAATCGTTTTGCTTTGGGACTGGGTGAGTACATGGGGATACGGATGGCCGCACTCCGGTTCCTGCTGGAGTAAGCCAGATTGACAGGGGCTTCGAAACCAGGAACCAACCGTTTGTAGGAGTTGGTGGTCGGTGCGGCAAAAGCACAAATTGCCCTGGAATGTTTCAAAATACCGCCGATGTAGTGCATGCCCAATTCGCTGAAACCCGCATAACTGTTTCCGGCCATCAGAGGTTTGCCATCCTTCCAGATACTTTGATGAACATGCATCCCAGTTCCGTTATCGCCATACATGGGTTTGGGCATGAAGGTTGCGGTCTTACCATGCGCTCGGGCAACGTTTTTAACAATGTATTTGTACCACATCAGGTTATCAGCACAATTAACTAGCGGAGCAAAACGCATAGCGAGCTCACATTGACCACCCGTTGCTACTTCGTGATGGTGGCACTCCATGCTGAGGCCAACCTGCTCCATGAGCAACATCATTTCAGAGCGGATATCCTGAAGCGTATCGTTAGGAGCAACCGGGAAATAGCCTTCTTTATGTCTTGGTTTGTGACCCAGGTTAGGCTCTTCATCCTTGCCCGTATTCCAGTTTCCTTCAGAAGAATCGATCGAATAAAACGATTCATTGACGGTGGAATCGTATTGAATATTATCAAAAATAAAAAATTCTGCTTCCGGTCCAAAGTAGGCAGTATCACCAATTCCGGTGGACTTGAGATAGGTTTCTGCTTTCTGGGCGATATTGCGAGGATCACGGCTATATTTTTCTTTGGTGATCGGGTCTACAATATTACAAATCATACTGACCGTTGCATCTTTCATAAACGGATCCATGACCGTAGTAGCTGGATCGGGAATGACCAACATGTCGCTATTATTAATAGCCTGCCATCCGCGGATGCTCGAGCCATCGAACCCCAAGCCTTGTTCAAACAAAGCTTCTTCCAATTCACTCACAGGCACAGAAAAATGCTGCCAGGATCCGAGCAGATCTATAAACTTCAAATCTACAATTCGAGCATTATTCTTTTTTGCGAAATCTACCGCCTCTTTAGGGGTCATTAAAATATCTCCTGCAAAAAATAGTTAAAGATTATAAGCATTAAAAAAAGACGCAAAAAAAACAGGTACCGTCTATACGGTGTCTGTTTTATATATAAATTCCAGCAATCCCCGACAGGGAAATTTATGATAATTCTATTTAGAAAGAAGACGGTTATTCAAAGAATCCACGGATCAAATAGCATCTTCTCCGCGCTCTCCGGTGCGAATCCGCACAGTATCCTGAAGATCTATCACAAATATTTTTCCGTCACCGATTCTTCCGGTTTGTGCAGCCTGCATAATGGTGTTGATCACATCTTCGACTTGACTGTCACTGACGATGATCTCCATTTTAATTTTGGGAAGAAAATCTACCACGTATTCCGCGCCACGGTATAATTCGGTGTGACCCTTTTGCCGACCAAACCCTTTTACCTCGCTGACAGTTATTCCTTTGACCCCAATCTCGTTCAGCTTGTCTTTCACTTCATCCAGTTTGAACGGCTTGATGATCGCCTCAATCTTTTTCATATAGTTTTCCTTTTAGCCAATTTGTTCAAAAAAGATCCGGGCTAGTGAACGATTCTCCTTATGGCCGGAACCCTTTCGGCACCAAGCCACAACGACTTTTTTTCGTAACCCCCCTAACCGGTTACTTGAACTTACTTCAATATTCATGCCAATAAAGGATTACTAAATCCTTATGGCGAACCTTGCTAAAAATCCATAAATTTAAAGGGGTTTATGATAAGGGCGAACTATACCACAACCAACAGGCAAATTCAAACGCGGATAGATGCCCTAATTTAAGGCGATTGCGGACCAGAAATGTTTAATTTTAAAGCTTTTTTAGCTCTCGTCGCTGGCTTGGGTTATAAGATTGAGGGCTCTTTCCAGTTTCAATCGCTTTTCCTCGATACTGTGCTCAGACGATTTGCGGGGCAAAGAAATGGGTGATGAGAAGTTAAGGGCACAACGGGTAAAAGGCCAGGGGATGACAAACCGGTCCCAGCTATTTAAGACTATTTTATTTTTGACTCCGAAGGTCATGGGGAAAATGGGCGCTCCGGTTATTCCGGCCAATTGCACCGATCCCGATTGAGCCACACATCGCGGGCCGCGGGAACCATCGGCAATTATAATAATCCTCTGGTTCCTCCGTAAAACTTTAATCAGGGATCGGGCTGCGGGAACAGCTTTTTTAAAGGTCGATCCTCGTATCACGGAATAACCCATCAATTGCGCGAGCCGGGCCAGAAGATCGCCATCTTCACTCGGGCTGATCAGCAGGAAATAATCCGGGTGTCGGCGAAGATAATAAAACAGGTAAAAGATTCTCCCATGCCACAAGCTGAGAATATAGGGTCCGGTAAGATTCTTAAAATGGTTTTCTTCTTCCTCGTTCAGATTTTTTGAGCGAAGAGTCAGGCACCAGAGATACACCAATCCAAAAAGGAGATATGGAAGTATATATTTAAACAGGAGTTTTTTCATTGATGCTCAATTTATCCATAAAATCGGCAATGCGTTTCGCGACAACCTTCATGACCCCGGGTTCTCCCAGAGTTTTTCTGATTTCAAGAAGACGCTCGCGAACAGCCTGTTCCTTTCCGGAAACCCGCAAAACTGCAAGCACCTCGGTAGAGATATTTTCTGCCGTCACTTTATCCTGTATTAATTCGGGCACCACCTCTTCCTCCGCCACAATATTCACCAGACCTACCAATGGAACATCAACTAACAACTGTGCCAGCAAGTAGGTCAAGGGATTCAACTTGTAGATGATGACCATGGGGCATCCAAGAATTCCCGCTTCCAGCGTGGCAGAACCGGATGCAATGATCAGCATGTCACAACTATTCATCACATCATAGGGTTCTCCCTCAACCAATTGGATGCCAAGCGGGTTGGCACCCAGACGCTGGCGGATCAGATCGGGATCGATAGAGTCGGCAACGGGAAGAAGAAACTGGCAGGAACCCAGTTCATCGCGAATTTTTTTTCCCGCCTGAACCATCACATCTAAAAGGGAGTTGATCTCGTTCATCCTGCTTCCGGGCAAGAGCCCGATAGTCTTGATCATGGAATTCAAGGAATATTTTACCCGACTCTCTTCACGAGTCCGGCTAGGATGGACCATGTCCACAAACGGATGCCCCAGAAATTCCGCGTCCACCCCGGCATCAAGATACAGTTTTTCTTCAAACGGGAGAATGACAAACATCTTGCTCACAGACTCCCGGATATCACGAATCCTCCCTTTCCTCCAGGCCCAAATCTGCGGGCTGATGAAAAAGAATACCGGGCAATCAAAACGTCGTGCCTGTTTTGCCAACCTAAGATTTAGTGTGGGATAGTCGATGAGAATCACTGCATCATAACGGCACGAGGCGATTTCCTTCATCAGTATCCGATAGACCTTGTAATAATGACCGAATTCTCCCAGCACCTCAACCACCCCGACTGCGCCCATACGCTCAATACCAAAGAGTGTTTCCACCCCAGCCTGCCGCATTCTCGACCCACCCATTCCGCTGAAACGGACCTGCGGCAAAAGAGCCTTTAAAGCCGATACCAGATTCGAGCCATGCAAGTCTCCTGAGGCCTCACCAGCAATAATTAAAAAATCCAGCGTGACGCTGGACTCAGGATGCAATGTCTTGTTACTGCTATCAATCATGCTTTCGCTCCACGGGCATTGCTCCTGCCTCCATGGCTAGTGGGAGGAGAACCTCCGCTAGTAATTTCCATTATCTTCATTTTGTTCTCGATCAGCATATCGGGTTAACCAGTGAGCCGCCGGTGGCAACAGGTCACGACGATTTTTGCCGCATCAGCCAGTTCAAGAACTTTCTCCTGTTCCACCACCATAACTCGCTCTGCCTCCAGTGCCAGAACCGATCCCTCGCTCAGCATACGAATGGTTTGCGGTCCAATGCCAGGGCTGTCATAACGGTAATCCTGATTGGTTCTGCTGACCTTGATCACCACACATTTTCCCTGGACTAGTTCACAACCTCTTTGAATGGCTTCATCTGTTCCTTCCAGAGCTTCAACGGCCACCACCGTTTTGTTTTTTACTATAAGAGTCTGGCCGATTTCCATATCTGCTAGTTTTCGGGCAATAGGCAGCCCAAATTCTATATCGGCCAACTCCTGTTTATTAGGCGCTCGGTTAGTCAGGTTTCCTTCTGGCGGAAAAATATCCGACAAAAATTCTTTTTGACTTAAAACTCTAAAACCTTCCTTTTCAAGCTCATTAATCATTCCCAACAATAAAACCTTGTCTTCATGGGTCACAATATTTTTAAAAAATTGAAGGGCCTTAAGATCAAATTTCTGCAATTTAAAAATGACGCTTTTTTCAACCTTGCCTAGAATCAACAGATCTTTGACATTGTTCTTTTTAAAGGTTTCAAGAATTTTTCCGGCCTGGCCGACTCCAATCGAATAGCTCATTTCCGAAAATGGAGCAAGACCATTTTTAATTTCCTCTGTGAAACCCACGCTGATAATTTTTATCCCCATCTGGCTGGCTTTGCGCGCAAAATATACGGGAACTTCTCCCGCTCCAGCGACAAGACCTATTGTTCTATGGATGGCATCCATAATGATGGGCAAAAAGAAGATTTATAGAAGGTGCGACCGTTGTCGCTATAGGCTAGCAGTAATATATGGGAATGTGATGCGATATTTGTACAGGCTGCGAAACTAATTTTTTCTTTTTTTATTGAACTGATCCAGAATATTCAAGGCAATTTCCAGCGAATAAAGTTCATCATCCACCGCAACATTCCTAGTGCTTCCATTTTTCACGCAATCAATGAAATGCTGGATCTCCAGCTTGAGGGGATTATCTTTGTGGACAAAAATTCTTTCGACCAGCGATTCCTGCTTGTACCGCAGTGAGCCCTTGCTCACTTGATGCTCCGAAGACGATTTGCGATGAACATAAATTTCCTGATCAGTGTAATCCAAAACCACGAAAGAATCTTTCTGAGTGACTGACAAGGTTCGGACCTTATTCTGCGAAGCCCGGCTGGCAACGATATTGGCGATGCACCCATTTTCAAATTCGAGCTGGGCACTCACAAGGTCATCTTTTTCAGAAAAAACCGAAGCCCCAAGAACATGGCATGTGACCACCCTGGATTTGATCAGGTTAAGAATAATATCTATATCATGGATCATGATATCCAGGACCACTCCATCATCAATCATTCTTTCGGCGAAAGGCCCCATGCGCTTACACTCTATAAAAAGTGGGGCTTCAACAATTTTGTGGAGTTCCTGCACCGCCCCATTAAAACGTTCCACGTGACCAATGTGCAAAGTCAGGCTCTTATCCTGAGCCAACTGAAAAAGCTCGCGGGCGTGATCGAGGTTGTTGGAACAGGGTTTTTCCAGTAGAACATGAATGCCATTATTAAGCAGGTCTTTGGTGACAGGATAATGCAGCTTTGTCGGTACTGCGACTACTGCGATATCAATCTGGCCAAAAATATCCTTGTGGTTCGCATAATTGAGGACGTGGTAGGTATCCTGGATAGTCTTTCGGCGCTGAGAATCAACATCCACCACCCCGACAAGATCTACCCCTTGCATCTCGGATAGCACTCCAACATGATATTCACCCATTCTGCCTACTCCAACCACACCAGCTCTTACCTTTGCCACTATTTGGTCACCCCTCTGGAGGAATTATTTATAAAATCGATGAAGTGCTTGATTTCGTCAAACATTTCAATTTCAGATGCGATCTTTTCCACAGCCTGCCTGGTATTTAGTTCCGGTCGGGCAATGAATTTCAAAGCTTTTTTTATCGCAGCCCGAACATCCGGTTTGCAGTTTGCACGCTTAAGTCCCACTACGTTGGCGCTGTAAAGCCGGCCCGGATTCCCTTCCACAGTGGAAAAGGGCAGTACATCCTGATTTACCCGAGCCATTCCCCCAACCATGGCATGTCTGCCTATTCGGACATACTGATGGATACCCACCAGGCCCGAAATAAACGCTTTGTCTTCCACCATAACATGGCCGGATAAAGCCGTGCTATTTACAATCACCACCTCGTCACCTATTTCACAGTCATGGCCTACATGTGAATAGGCCATGAGCAGGCAACCCTTGCCGACACGGGTAACACCATTTTCGAAACCTGATCGATGAGCAGTGACATATTCCCGCACCACAGTTCCATCACCAATTTCCAGTGAGGCCGGAACGTTTTTAAAGTTAAGAATCTGAGGTTCTCCGCCCAGCGAGGCACCATGAAAAACCCTGCAGTTCCTGCCAATGATCGTCCCCGCTTCAATCAATACGTTGGGGCCTATAACCGTTCCCTCGCCGATCCGGGCCTTGGGGCCAATGGTGGTGAAAGGACCCACTCCAACCCCTTGGGCCAATTCGGCATCTGGATGAATGATTGCGCTGGAATGAATGTTCACATTCTAAAGGATATAGCCATCTTATGATTGGCCGGGAAAAGACGTGAAATGAAAAATATTGACACACCTGCCCTTTACAATATCAGTCTTTACCGAGCATTGCCTGAATAGTACATTCAGTAGCCAAAGCATCGCCTACATAGGCTTTGCCTTCAAACCGGAAAAGCGTCCCCCTTTGCTTGATTTTAGTCAACTCCAGCCGCAATTGATCCCCCGGGACCACAGGCTTTCTGAATTTTGCCTTATCAATACCAGTGAAGAACACAGAAGACTGACCCTCCTTGTTCATAATTTTAACTCCCAAGATGCAGGCGACCTGCGCAAGAGCCTCGATAATCAGCACACCTGGCATGACAGGAAACTCAGGGAAATGACCTTGAAAAAAAGGTTCATTGATCGTCACATTTTTGATGCCGACAATTCGGGAGTCCATATCACATTCGATAATCTTATCAACCAGTAGAAAAGGATATCTATGGGGTATGACCTTCTTGATTTCATTAATATCCATCATATCAGGAGTCCATTGTTACTGTTGAAGAGAGCTTTGCATAAGTCGAAAAAAAACAGAAAAGCAAGATTACCCGTTCTACCCCTTCGGGCATGAGCTTTCAGGCAAGACATAACACGGGCACGAAAGCTTAAGTGAAACATCACGTCTTCACTGCGTTCAGAATGACAATTGCAGTCGTTCAGCGTGACAACACAATTGTTCAGAATGATGATACAAGGCTATTTTGTCATTCTGAGGAACAAAGTGACGAAGAATCCGGGGTTATGCACAGGTCTCACTGTTGAATGCCTATGACTTTTCTGAAAATTTCAGCGAATTCAAGCGCAGGAGTCGAGCAGGTTATTTTAGCTGGAGCATAACCAGGAACTATCTATTAGCCTTATCATAGGCCCGGGTCACAATGTTCGTCAAATCGTTTCCTTCATCATGATATAGAACCGCCTTCTGCTCCAGGATCATTGTATATTTCTTTTTTTTGCCGATTTTTTTTATGACCCCCATCATTTTAATCAGGATTTTTTGGGCCATTTCTTTTTCTTTTTTACCGAACTCAGCGTTCTGGTCCTGGACATATCTTTCAAAAATAACTTTTTCTTTTCTAAATTTATCTTCTTTTTTCTTTTTCAGCTCCGGATCCAAAACAAAGCTTTGTTTAGTCAAATCCTCCAACATTTTTTTGATCTTCCGTTCCTTAACCTTGATTCTTTTCTTCTCTTTAGTGAAATCCGCTTTAAATTTTTTAAACTTGGTTTTCCACTCCTTGGTGCCGGAAACCGCTTTTTGAATATCCAAAAACCCTATCCGGCTATCCGCAGCAAAAGACGAAACTGCAAAAGGTCCACAAATTAAAAAACCCAAAATGAGTATTGGGCAGATGATTCTGAACCTCCAAAAAATTCTTAACCGCATAAACCTGATCCTTTTAAAAATTTAAATTTTAAAATGCGCTTCCTGCTGAGAAATGAAATTCTGCCGCCTCTTCGCCAGTTTTCTTGTCCAGCTTGACGCCATAGGCAAAACCCAGTGGGCCAAAAGGACTGATAAAACGAATCCCTGCGCCTATGCTGCTGCGCATTTCTCCCAAGTCAAAATTATCGGATGTATTATTGGTGTTAAAACCAGTGCCATAAACATTACCACGGTCATAAAACACAAAACCGCGAAAAGATTTGGTAAAGGGGTACTGCAATTCTAAATTCAAAAGAAGCGACTGGTTACCCCCTACTGGATCGCCATCCCTGTCTTTTGGCCCGACATCTTCAATCGTAAAGCCTCTGAGAGAAGTCGGCCCTCCCATGAAGTACCTTTCAAAACTTGGAAGATTTTCTCCACCATACCCCTCCGCATAATTAACCCGGGCATGAGCCGCACCAACTAGCTTTCCAAAAAGGGGGCGGTAATACGTTACTTCATAAGAGGATTTGGTGAATTTAGCGCCTCCCAGGCCGGCAAGTTCAAATCCTACCACATGCCTCCATCCCCTGGAAGGGTTTAAAAAATTATCCCGCGAATCATGAACATAGGTGGAGGCAATTCTGCTGGTCACGCGGGTCTCATTCCTTAAAAACTCCGTTTCATTCTCTGGGGCCACCCCCGTCACTTCTACATCCTCAAACCGGTACCTGAGGTTAACTGAATCATACTCAGAAATATTTTTACCCAAGCGAATACCGCCTCCGATTGATTGAGAATCGGAGCTGAGAAAATCCTGATCCTCATTAAACACATCGACTCCCAATAATATTTCGGAATCAAACAAACGTGGCTCAGTAAAGCTTAAAGTAAAATCTGAACGGATAGAGGACAACTGGGCATTCAAGCCCAACCTCTGACCCTTTCCGAGCAGGTTGTCCTGGGTGATGGAGGTAGTAAAAATCAAATTTTCGACCGAGCTGAAACCAGCACCTACTGAAAACGACCCAGTCGGCCTTTCTGTCACTGTCGTGAGGATATTAATGAGGTCAGGATCCTGGCCTCTTTGGGTATCAATCTTGACATCTTCAAAGAAGTTGAGGTTATTGACCCGCTGTTTACTCCGCTTCAATTTTGAACCGTCAAACAGTTCCCCTTCCTTCAGCCGGAATTCACGGCGGATAACATTGTCCAGGGTTTTAATATTTCCCAGAATTTCAATATTGCCAACATAAACCTTTTTACCTTTATCGACTTCAATGGACAAATCAACGGTGTGATCTTCATCGTTTAAACTGGATATCGGGCGCGCATCAGCATAGGCATAACCTTTTTGGGAGTACAAATCAGTGATCGTTAAAATATCCTGACGAAGCTGGGACACATTGTAGATGTCGCCAACCTTCGTCTGAGTGCTTTTTTGAATTTCACTCAGAGAAACCGCATCATCACGACTCAAGTCCAAAGTCTTCACGCGGAACTGCGGGCCTTCCTCAACCGAGATAGTAATATGAATTTCCCTGGAATTTTTGTTGATATCTATACGAGGCTCCAATACCTTGATCCTGAGAAAACCGTGATCGTGGTAAAAACCTTCTATCCGGAACATATCCAGCTTCAAGATATCTTTTTGGTACACTCCTGAATCATCCAGAAAGGAATACCATGTCCTTTTCTGGGTTTCCATCTGTCCACGAAGTTCTTTATCAGGAAAGGATTTGTTTCCTGAAAAACGAATCTTTTCAATTTTTACCTTTTCTCCTTCCTTGATCCTGATGGTAATGTTAACCAGGTTTTCCTGACCGGACTGGGTATCGATATTTACCTTGGCAAAAAAGTATCCTTTCTCACGATAAAGCTTGAGGATTTCCTCATTGCTCTCCATAACCAGGTGATCACTAAAAGTCGCTCCCCGCTTGAGCCCAATTTTTTCCCGGATGTCATTCGCGTCAACCTTGTCAGCACCTATGATTTCAACATTCCCAATTGAAGGAATCTCTTCGACAAAAAATTTAACCTCCAACCCCTTCAGGGTCTCTCGCGTTTCAACACGGATGTCCTTGAATTGCCCCAGGCTGTATATTTGCTCGATATCTTCACGGATTTGTTTTTTGGAGAGAACGGTGCCGGGCTTGGATTTGATGTAATAGAGGATCGTTGACTCGTCAATCCTCTTGTTCCCTTGCACCTTCACGGACTGGATGTTTTCACCTTCTTGAGCAGAAGACACAAAGGGGACCGAGACAAGAAGAGTAAAACCAATCAGGGCCGCAAAAAAAATGTGGGCTTTCTTCAACATTCGGCCAGAGCTATCTGAATTTTTTCGAGTTATCAGAGGTAAAACCTCACCTGTACTTCCAGGCAAAAAAAAGTATTAAGCTTCAGCAGTATAACCCGCTGAAACTTAATACCTTAAATATTTTTTATCGTCATTGCTTCCATTTAAGCAAAGAATAATCCATCAGCCAACATTGAGAGCCCCGGACTTTTCAACAAACACCAAGGCGTCATCCTGCAAGCTAACCTCAATGAGCCCACCGTTTTTGAATCGACCTTTGAGCATTTCGTCGGATAAGACATCTTCCAAATGTTTTTGAATTGCTCGTTTCAAAGGCCGAGCACCAAAATTAGCATCGAAGCCCTTTTCAGCCAGCCATTTTTTCGCACCAGGAGCCACATCAATGGTCAACCCCTGCTGAATCAACTGCTCGTTGAGAATATTCAACTGAACATCGAGAATCTCGACAATATTTTCCAATTCCAGGGGACGGAAGACCACCGTCTCACTCAACCGGTTGAGAAACTCAGGATTGAAGGTCTTTTTCAAGTCCTGTTTCAATTCCTTTTGCATCTTGTCGTAGTTCAGATCATTGTCATCCTTGTGAAATCCAAGACTGGTTCCCTTTTCCAGCATCCGGGAACTGATATTGGAGGTAAGAATCACAACCGTATTCTTGAAATCCACCACCCGACCGTAACTATCGGTCAATCGGCCATCGTCCATGATCTGCAGCAGGAGATGGTAGATATCCGGATTGGCTTTTTCGATCTCGTCAAAGAGGACCACCGAATAAGGTTTACGGCGTACCTTTTCTGTCAACTGGCCGCCTTCCTCATAGCCGACATATCCTGGAGGTGCTCCTGTCAAACGGGACACGTTGAATTTTTCCATATACTCCGACATATCCAACCGGATAAGCGCGTCCTCATTGCCAAAAAGAAGCTCGGCCAGAACTTTTGCCAACTCGGTTTTTCCAACACCAGTGGGGCCAAGAAAAAGAAAAGTGCCAATCGGCCTTTTCATGTCTTTCAAGCCTGAGCGAGACCGGCGAATCGCCTTAGTCAAAACTTTGATGGCCTCACTCTGCCCAACCACTTTACGAGCCAGTTCTTTTTCCATATTCATCAGGCGGGCACTTTCTTTCTCCTCAATTCTAGAGAGCGGTATTCCGGTCATGCTGGAAACAACATCGGCAATATCATCTTCTGTAATGCTGGGTTCACTGGTATCGCGGCCTTTATCCCAGTCTGCCTTCACCACATCCAGCTTATCGCGCAACTCTTCTTCCTTGTCGCGCAATTCAACAGCCTTTTCAAATTCCTGATTTTCGATGCAAATTTTCTTGTCGCGAACAACAACATCTATATCGCGCTGAATTTGTTTCATCTCAGGAGATTGGGTGATCTCACGCAGACGTACCCGGGACCCCGCTTCATCGATCACATCAATAGCTTTATCCGGGAGGAACCGGTCGCTAATGTACCGCTCGGCAAACCGGACTGCAGTGACAATCGCTTCATCGGAGATTTTTGCTCTGTGGTGCAGTTCATACGGAACCCTCAACCCCTTGATGATCTCAATTGTTTCTTCCACTGTTGGCGGATTCACAATGATGGGCTGAAAACGTCTTTCCAGCGCGCCGTTCTTCTCAATGTATTTACGGTACTCTTCCAGAGTGGTGGCACCGATGCACTGGATCTCGCCACGGGAAAGAGCCGGCTTGAGCATATTGGAAGCATCCACCGAACCCTCGGCGGCTCCCGCTCCTACCAGAGTATGCAACTCGTCAACAAATAAAATGACACTGTCATTCTGAATGATTTCTTTCATGATGCCTTTGAGACGAGCTTCGAACTGACCGCGATACTTGGTGCCCGCAATCAGGGAACCCAAATCCAAAGAGACCACGCGTTTCTCAAAAAGCGTATCCGGCACTTCCCGTTCCACAATAAGCTGAGCCAAGCCTTCAACGATCGCGGTTTTCCCTACGCCGGGTTCGCCAATCAATACCGGATTGTTTTTGGTGCGCCGGCTGAGAATCTGAATCACCCGTTCGATTTCCTTGGCTCGGCCAATGGTCGGATCCAACTTCCCGTCTATGGCCATCTTCGTCAAGTCACGGCTAAACTCATCCAGCGTCGGGGTTTTGCCCACTTCGCGGTTGCTCTCGGTGGGTTCTTTGAACATTTCCACAATTTTTTCCCGGACATCATCAAAGAACATGCCAAAACTATTCAGTACCCGGCAAGCAACACCTTCTTTTTCCTTCAAAAGCCCCAGAAGAAGATGCTCGGTGCCAATATAATTATGATTCAGAGCTCGCGCTTCCTCCACTGCGAATTCCAAAACTTTCTTGGCACGGGAGGTGAAAGGGATATCCCCAATGATCAGCGAGTTTGAACTACGGGGCAGGTTTTTCTCCAGCTCCTTTTTCAACTGAGTCAGATCCACTTCGCTTTTTTGAACGATGGCAACAGCAATACCCCCGCCATCTTTGATAACACCCTGCAAAATATGTTCTGTTCCTAAATATTCGTGGCGGTAAAGCTCAGCTTCCTCGCGAGCAAGGATGATGACTCTTCGTGCCCTCTCTGTGAATCGCTTAAACATGATTCAACTTGCCTCAAAAATAGCGGATTTATAATCTGAAAAGAGGCCTGCATGGGTAAAAACTGACAGGCAACATCTCGATCCTAATATTCGGGTAAATTTTCTTTATTATCTTAACAAATGATATCAATTATATAAAGGTTTTATATATAAAGGTTTTATTCCCCCCAGCTTCTATCGGTCAAGACCTTATATTTCATGGATTTACCTTATTATCCCGCAACCCGCGAAACCAGCAAATCCTGATCCTGCGAGTGAGGGTCAACTGTATCCGGCATCTTTGTGAAAACAGATCACTGCGGCAGTAGTGCTGGGCGGGTAAAACTCGTTCGCCGAGGTCAGGGTCACACCAATATCCTCGGCACCCAGAAGTTCCCAGATAACACGATTGTAAGTCAGGTCGGTGATGGCCGGGTAACCAGGACTATAGCGCTGGCCCCGGTTGTCTTTTTTCGCCCCAACCCGCTGACGCAGCAATTGATGGATGTATTCGGCCAGGTCTTCAGCCACCCGATCACTTAAACCCTGAAGGTATAACGCTGACTCGCTGTCATTCTGTGCTTTGAACTCTTCGATGCCCGCCTCAACCTTGTTGCCTGCGGTCGATATCTGCAATCCAATCACATCCCACTGTCCAGAAGCTTTGCTATAAAAATACTGCCCCACCGAAAAGATATCTTTTCTTCCCTTGCCAATGCAAACATCGAATCGGAGCCGGGCCAATTCTTTCTCCCTGTTTTTCGGATCATAAATAATGACCTCATCGCCATCCGATTGCGCCGGGAATAGTCCAAACCGGGCTTGAGGAACGATCCACCCTCTCTGCTCGGCTTTTTCTACCCATGTTTTTTCCAAAGCCTGAAGTTGTTGCAGGGTCACTCCCTTATGGATCCAGCTTGATTTTTTACCGAACTTCCAATTCAGCGAATACAAACTTTTGCGATCCATATTTCCGGCAAGCTTATGCAGTTTGAACTCGACCCTGTGAATTCCGTATCCGTCTGAAGGACTTTCATGATGCCTGAAATTGACTTTTCTTCTGGGCAGTATCTGCAATAGTTTGTCTTTCTCTTCCTGAATTCCTTTTGCCTTTTGATATTCACGCAACAACTTTTCTTTATTTTCTTTCAGCAGACCCAAACGCTGACTTTTGTCCATGAGAAGTCCCATGATGTTGACACCATCCATTCCACTGCCGCAATAAAAAACATTATCCAGAATCGCTTGCGTATCATCTCCGCCATGCATGGCCACATACCCGGCGTGCCGGGAGTTAACCGGAGCCCCGCCAATGAGAATGGGAATGGAATATTTCTGGTCGAGCAACATTCGGCTGATCGTTATCATGTGGTTGGAGGTTTGCACCAGTAAGGCGCTCAGTCCGATGGCATCGGCGTTTTCCTGCCTGGCCGTGTCGATAAACCGGTCCAGCGGAACCTGCACACCCAGGTCAATCACCCGGTAACCATAATTTTCAAGCAAGGTTTTCGCCAGGTCTTTACCGATGCTGTGCACATCCTGATAGACCGTGCCAATCACCACCACCCCTTTATAGGCAATCTCGGCACCGGGCTCGATACCACTTTGAAAACGCATGAAGCTTTCGAGAAACTGCATCACATGGCGCATAACATCGGCACTCTTTAAAAGATGCGGCAGGCTCACTTCCCCACGACCAAAAGCATCGCCCAACTCACGCATGGCAACCATGAGATGGCCGCTTATAAATTCCAAAGGCACGTGAGTTTCGATAGCTTTGGCAACGTCTTCCACAATGCGGTCTTTATAAGGGAAAATCCCACCCGCTTTTTCAATGTTTCCTTCCTGCTTTTGCTTGAACCCGTCCTTGATGCGCTGGCAAATACTTTCTTCCAGAGGAAGGTCTTCGTACACAACCTTTTTGGCCTGGACTCCTGTTTTCTTGGTCAACGCAATCGCCTCCAATTCCTCAAAGGAGGTCATGTCGCGATCGAGAATAACCTTTCGGGCCAGAACCACATCACTTTCCGGCAGGCTTTCAAGTGGCACGTAATGATGCGGATTCAAAATGGCACAGTCTAACCCGACCTTTCTAGCCTCATCGAGAAACACACTGGTCAGCACTTTGCGCATATAAGGCTTTGCGGCAAGCCCGTTGGTCAGGTTGCCCACACCCACGCTGGTTTTAATATCCGGGTGAATGGCTTTGATACGCGGCAGACATTTTAAAGTCTCTGCGCAAAAGTTGAGACCCTCGACGGATTCCGAGCCAATGGGATAAGCATTGACATCAATAATGATCTGGTCGGGCAGAACATTAAATTTTTCCCCAGCCTGTTTCACAATTTCTGCAGCCAACTCATATTTTTCGTCAGCGGTCTGGCCCGGTCCCTCCGGCCCATTCACCAAAGCGATGTAGACCGGATTATGTTCCGCCGTTTGAGATAACACGGCATCAAGCTTGCTCACCCCAACCTCATATTCTTCAAGACTGATAGAGTTGATGATCGGCCTGCCCGGATAAACTTCGATGGCCATCTTGAGCGCCTCAACCGAAAACGAGTCGATGCACATGACACCCTTGAAATCGCTGGTCAGTTCATAAATGGTTTTGGTCAATGCCACTTCGGTTTCAACGATGTTGCTGTCCATACAAACATCGATGATTTCGATTCCCAAATCCTTGACCTGCTCTTCGGTCACCTCTTCTAGCGTCGACATCTGGATACCATCGTCACGCTCCACCGCTTCGCGAACCTTTTTACTGCCCCTGACGTTCAGCCTTTCACCAATGCGGAGTAATGCGCTAGAACTGTCGAGAGCCACCGCCTCCTGCGGACCGGAGACATAAACCTGCTTCTCTATTTTTTTTCTATTGGGGACTACACCTTTCAAACGGTTCGACAAGGCACGAATATGGTCCGGCGTGGTTCCGCAGCAACCGCCGACAATGGCGACCCCAGAATCTTTCACAAACCGTTCGACATAATCTGTCATTTCTTCAGGCTGAAGCTTGTAAGAGGTTTTGCCATCTTCGGAGACGGGCTGCCCGGCATTGGGCACGATGGATATAGGGTGATGGCAAACACGGCTTAGTTTTTCCACCGTTTTTTCCATCAGCTCCGGGCCGGTATTGCAGTTGATGCCGAAAGCGGAAATCCCCATGCCCTGCACAGCCACATAGGCCGCATGAATATCGGTATTGAAAATCTGCATTTTGGAAAACCCGTCCACCGTGACCTGGGCGATGATGGGAAGCCGCCTGCCAGCCTCACCAAACGCCTCATGGGCACCGACTAGTGAAGCTTTCAGTTCCAGAATGTCCTGCTGCGTTTCAAACAAAAGCACATCGGCACCACCTTCGATCAATCCCAACACCTGTTTTTTGTTGTTATCAACAACCTGCGACCAGGTCGCTTTCTTTAGATCGGCTTCGGTCTTGGAAAGAACATAGTTGGAAGGTCCGATGGAACCGGCAACAAACAAGGGTCGGTCATCAAAATCCGGCGAGGTTTTATAGCGGTCGATTGCCTTTCTAGCGATGCGGCAACCCTCAACATTCAAATGGTGAGTGATCGCATCGTAGTCCGACTCTTTAAGATTCAGCTCTTTCGGAATGGCTTTGATATCGGCCAGGTCAATATCCTTAAAATCGAATTCGGCCAGACGGAAAGGAGAAGCACCGAAGGTATCGGTCTCGATCAGGTTGGCCCCGGCCTCTAAATATTTCAGGTGGATCCCTTCCAGATCATCCGGGCGAGAAAAGATCAACAGATCGGTCAGCATCTTAAACGCGGGACCGCCAAAAGCAGAATCTTCCAACTCCAGGTTCTGGACCATGGTGCCCATGGCACCATCTAGAAAAAGAACCTGGGTTCCTAATACATCTTCAAAATTCAAAACGTTTTCTGACCTTAAATTTGCGAGTTAACATTCCGAACAAAACGGGAGAATCAAACAGGATGATAAATTATACTACTCCATTAAAATCAGTGAAAACAACCACCATTTCAAGCAATTTTTTACACCGCCGTTTCTTTCGGCTCATCGGATTTGATGCCAAAAACCCTTTCCATAAATGACGGGCGATCTTTGGCGCAACGAAAGCCAACATCCTTTTTCCGTGCCAGCGGGTTGAGGTGCGCGCGATAAGAAGCCCTGGCCTTGAGCGAGACAACCTTCAAAAAATCCTTTTTGCTGAAATGTCCCACACCCACATACGACAAGCCCCGGACCACGATCTCTTTCTTTTCATAGACCGGATTTTTAAACCTGTTACCAGGATAAGGCTGATAATATTCCCAGACCCATTCCCAGGCGTTGCCAACCATATCGTGCACCTTATAAGGACTGGCACTTTTAGGAAAACTGCCGACCGGTTTCAATCCCTGTCCTGTTTTTCTTCTGGGAGAAAGACTTAGGTTGGCAACACCCGGTAAAAAATCATCGCCCCAGGGATAGATGAATCCAGCCCTACCCCTCGCCGCTTTTTCCCACTCCTTCTCATTGGGCAAACGTTTGCCGGCCCATTTGGCGTAAGCACTGGCGTCAAAATAATTCACTTCCGTGACTGGGAAGTGCTCCTGCCCTTCAGGAAACTTCTGGCCTTTCCAATAACGTGGAGGCTTATGGTCGGTGGCCTGGCAAAAAATAAAATATTGCAGGTTGGTCACCTCAAACCGGTCAATATAATAATCAGGGATGTCGATACGCCGTTCCGGCGACTCGTCGGCAAACCAGGGTTTGTTCAGCCCTAAAGAAAACGCGTGGTTTTCCTCGTCCGTCTGGTCGGTTCCAATGGTAAACTCTCCCGAAGGAATCAAAACCATGCCTTGAGGAATTTTTTCCTGACAACCGGAAAGAATCAACCCCAGGGTGATGGTCCATAATATTTTTTTGATCGATTGCATGAAAATCAAGCTTTCTGATGTTTCCGAAATCCCGTTAACAGATATCGACCCCGAAGACCGGTTAACGGATTTCTCGCTGGACGGCTGTCCTGAAAAATTATTGGACTCGATCAAAGTGATCGGCATCCGGCACCCTGTTTCCGTCTGTCCATCCAGGAATCGCTATGCACTCGTCAGCGGACATAAACGTTTCCAGGCGGCCCCCCGATCAGGCTTAACCAGCATCCCCGCCTTCATCATACCTGAAATAGATAATGCATCGCGATTGGTCATAAACCTGAACGAAAATTTCGGGCAGCGGCATTATAGCGACATTGAAAAGGGAATCATCCTTAATAAGCTCAAGCATTCTGGAGTTTCTGATGAAACCATTATTGAAAAGTATATGCCTTTACTGGAACTGGAACGCAGTAAAAAAATATTTTTAGACTTATCCAGCGTCAAATCCTTAAGCCTCAAGATGCAAACCTTGCTGCACCGAGCCGGGGTTCCAGTGAAAACCTTCAGCAATTTTTATAAATGGGACCGCCTGGAAGAAGCCGAAAATTTATTTTCTGCTCTCAAGCCAGGAGTTAACAAATGGCGGGACCTCCTGGAACTCGTCGATGAAGTTGCTACAAGAGAAAACACCACGCCTGGAGAAATTTTGTCCCGCAATGAACTTCAAAAAATTCTAGCGGCATCGGACTTACCCGCTCCCCAGCAATATGAGCAGATTCACAAAACACTTGATGGCCTGCGTTATCCGGTTCTATCTGACATGAGAAAGCGGGTCGCCCGCGCTCTCGATGAAATGGAACTGGACGACAAAACCCGGCTGCGGTTTCAAGATACGTTTGAGAGTAACGAATTGAAACTGGAACTGAAATTCCAGAGCGAAAAAGAATTATCCGCTCAAGTGGAAAAGATTTTCAAAGCCCTGCAATCCGGATCTGTGGAAAAACTTATAAAAATATTTCAAGCCCTCTGACGAGGGAGGCAATTAAACCTTTTTGTGCTACCGACTGGAGGGGGAACATGACCACAGGGACACGGCAAAATCTTCCAAATCCGGTCAAAGAGTTAAAAGAACCAAAAACATTCATGCTGAAACTATAAATCTTCACCGGGCTTTTAGCGAAACCAGCAAAACTTTATAAAATTATGGGGTTTTCAGCAACCTGCTAGTGAATAATCTCAAAAGAGTTTAGGCCCTTAGGGTCGACCCACTCAATATCCAGAGCAGAGACCTCGGCCGAGGGCGTGCCCTTTCTGCACCAGTTGATAAACTGTTTAAGGGTTTCTTTTTCTCCTTCGGCATGGATTTCTACCGTACCATCCGGGCAATTTTTTGCCCAACCGCATAGGCCCAGTTGCAAAGCCTGCTCGCACGTGCCGGCTCTGAACCAAACCCCCTGCACCCGGCCGCGTGCAATAAGATGGACGCTCATCAACATGGTCCTTTTCTATCCGATCACTTGTTTTTGCGAAACGCGTCATCAAAAAGATGCTGGATTTCCCGGTAGACCTGGAACTTGCTCCCGCCTCCGATTTTTTCTCCGAACTTGCCGAGGTCGCGCATGATGCGCTGGAACTCCTGGGTCTGTCCCTTGAATTTTTCAATGAGCGGACGAAAATAGAGTTGCTCGTCCTCATCCAGCCGATCACAGATAACCCGAAGCCTAGTTTTCAACGGTTCAAAATCTCGTTCCATGCCTTAATACTAGCCTTCAATGTATGGAATTGCAATTGGGTAAAAGCTGGAAGAAAAATCTTTTTGTGATCGGCAAGAAAAACGCTATTATTTTTGTTTAAGGCGTTCTTTCATAATGGCCTTCAACCGGACCACGGCAGGGCTGCTGTCCGGCAGGGTTAGAAATTTTTCGCGGGTGAGAACAGCCACTTCACAATCCTCCAAGGCGTTCACCGATGCGGTACGTTCACCGGCTGAAATCATCGCCATTTCCCCAAACAGAAGGATAAATCATTTTTATACTGCCCATTCCCATTTACAGCACCCTGTTAATTCAGGCTTTCCGGTGTCATCGTTTGTTTGCCGGGGTATTTTAAATGGAGGCGTTTCAACTGGCGTTGCACATTTCTTACTCGGACATAGTTCCTTTTTTCAGAATACAGGTCCAGAGCAAGGAGCATGTGCTTGGTAGCATTGAGGCCATCCTTTAATAAATCGTAAGCCAGACTCAGATTATAATGTGCCGCAATGTATTTGGGTTTGAGTTGGATCGCCTTCTGATAGGCTTGCACCTCTTCTTCGTGCCTCCCCAGAGCGAGGTATGCTCTGCCCAGTTCAAAATAGGAGACCGCATCCAGAGGGTCTTCGCGAATGATTTCCTTGTGCCGCAAAATTTCCGCTTGGGCTCCCTCAAGATAGGTTTTAAAGTCTACTGCAAATGCCACCTGTGGCCCACAAATTCCGCTGAACACAAGAATAGTGAAAATTCCTTTTGCTGCAGGAATAAAAATGCTACGACCAACGGAACAAAACAAGCGGTTAAGTGAATAAGGGTTCATCTCCTAAATTTATCATTTTTTAACGAGGCGGACATGAAATACCGGACATTTGCAATACAAAGGTTTCAGAAATGGTTTCAGAAATTGGGCTGGGCACCTGGCAGCTTGGCGTCGATTAGAGGGGGGGGGATGTGGATGATTCCACCGCCGACTGCTATAGCGAAGGCCTTTCAGAAGCCAGGCTCGGCAAGTTTGTTAAAACATTACCTTCTGAAGTGGTGATTCCGGACTCTAAAAATCCTCAACAAGTGGCAAATAATTGCACGGCAAGTGAACTACCTCCTTTAACTCCTGCCACGCATGAGGTCTTGAGCAAATTCTATAGTAATGAAGTTGCCCCTCATATCAGAGGCAAATACCTGCCCCGGCGTAGCCTTCGGAACCGTAGTATTCGACCTAAGCTTGTGTGCCCCGGAGTAAACTGGCAATAGTTTTTCCCTGACCTCGAAAACTTATAAAAAATATAACCATATCTATTTATATTTAGAATAAAACCTGTATAATCCATTACCAAGACAGGAAACCTTGGAACGGCAAAAAAGTTTTAACCAAAACCGGAAAATGTCGCCCGACGTGAGCAAGTTGCCCCCCTGTCGAGGAGCGGCAAACTGTTGCAGGTGACTTACAATAGCTTTTTATTGCTAACAACCATGTTCTTCCACCAGTTGCCCCTCCTGCTTGGAGAGACCTTTGTATAACCAGAGATTACCCCTTCTACCCGTTCCTGGCATGAATTTAGCGGAGGGGGAAAACTTTTTAAACCCGATTTGCCAGGAATCCATCCTAACCTTAGGAAAGAAAGACTAACCTTTTCAGGAAGAGCTATGCAGGAAACCCAAACTTTTTCCGTTGTGAAGATCGAGCTGACCCCCAACCCTCGCTCGGTGAAATTTATTCTGGACCAGGCAGTGCTTGATTCCGGCTCCAAAACCATTGAAGAGGGTGGCTTTCTGGAGGCTGATGCCTTTGCCTATAATATGTTCGCCTTTGATATCGTTGACATGGTCTATTTGCGCGAGAATTTTGTTTCTGTCACTCTTACCTCTGCCGACCTTTGGGTGGTTTTTAAGGATAAGATTAAAAATATTATTGAAGCGGATTTGGGGAAATATGCGGAAGGCGACAATGAAGTTTCTGCATCCATTCTTGATGATTTTGACATGGAAAAATATCCCAAACTTTCCGATGAAGAAAAAGTCATCATTGTTGAGGCCGTTCTTGACTCATCCGTCCGCCCTGCTCTGGCAAACGATGGCGGGGGCCTGGAAGTGATCGAAGTGGATGGGCCCATTGTCAGGATCCGTTATCAGGGTGCTTGCGGAGGATGCCCGAGTTCTACAGGCGGCACCCTGCGTGTCATCGAAAACCATCTCCGAGCCCAGTTAGACCCTGCCATCAAGGTCCATACCTACACTTAGTATCCTCGATCACTGCTCACCAAAACTATTTAAAAAATTGTCCAGCCGATGTGTTCAGTAGCAGTTCAGATGTGTTCAGTAGCAGTTCAAGCGATATATCCTCCTGCTTTAGAAATCCCTGACGCTGCAGACTTCGCTGTGAAACCAGTTCAACGAATGGTTATATAGTTTAAATGGCTCACCTTGCCATCATAGGTTTCGCACAAAGTGCCACCCTCCTGAGATGGTGAAGGCTTCGAGTTGCACGCCATCTCAGTCACGATGGTTTCCAACCCTCCCATCGCAGGCACGCTGACCCTTTGTCCATCCTGAACGACTTCGCAGTCATTGAGGTATTCTCGTTGACCATTCCTTTCAGCAGACTAGTTGAAGCATAGCCGAGAAGTCCGTGCGGATGCTGTGGCAAAGCCCCAACCCGAAGCTCCATGCTACGCAGGTTCATCTGCAACCGACGCCGAAATCACCTTGAACGGGAAATCCTCATCCAGGCTGGTATCAAAACCCGTAACCTGAACTCCGTTCGACTGCAATAAGATCGCGGCCAGACTTCCTACGCGCCCAAGGCCTATCACTAAAACAGATTTGATGTTCTTTTCCATTCAAAGTCCTTCAATAATTCATCAACCACTCTATAATACAATGTAGTTTCAATCAGGAAGAAATAGACCATGAATCATGCAAATTTAAAAGTAAGAGAGGACACCCGTTTTGTACTGGTTCATTTTACCGGAGGAAATGCGTCCACCTATGACAGTATCAAGCAATCACACCTTGCTAAAGGTGAGCCTGAAATAGGTTTCCATTTCATCGTTACAGCAGAAGGCAAAACTTTGATGGGACGACACGTTTCCAGAACAGGATCGCATCATGCCGAACTGGATGACACCAGCATAGGCGTGTGCGTCATAGGAAAGCGCGACAAAATGAGCGACGAGCAATCCATCGCCCTCACTTTATTGCTGGAAAGCTTGAAATCCGATTATCCATCGCTGGAAACTGTGAAGTATCTCTACAAAGGGTAGTGGTGCCGAGGGCCGGAATCGAACCGGCACGGGGTTTCCCCCGAGGGATTTTAAGTCCCTTGCGTCTACCAATTCCGCCACCCCGGCTTTAGGTATTCATGTGTCATAAAAATATTCCGGCAGAAAATGGGGGCTGCCGGAACTTGGCGAGACGAATGTTAACAGTTTCCATTAAAAATTCCAACTGCCAACATTGCCGAGTATTTTAACTCCTCCTCCAAACCCGGATTGTATCCACTGATAATTCCATCATAAAATAGAAACCTCAATCAAGGTAATGGAACATTAAGGAAGGAACAAACTTTTTGCGGGACCCTAAACGAATATTAAAAAAACTGCTGGGACCAGAAGCTGAAGTCGAACCCTTCGTGAGGACCGGTGAACCTCTGGAACAAACGGTCGAAACTTTTCGCGACGTGGTCAGATGCCGGAAAATCCGCGACTACGTACGCAATCAATTCGGTCTCGACCTGGCCCTTACTCCAGGGGTTTTCCACAGCCTGCTGGATATCCCGCAGATTAATTATATTGAAACCACAAAAAGAGACCTGGAAGTGGAAACGGTTTCTTTAAAGGAAAGCCGTGCCCCTGACGACCCCGTCAGCATCGCAAATTTGAATTCGGTGCTACGCGAACTTTATGCCAACCTTTTTCTGTTCAAAGAACGCGCCAGCAAAGACTTTCCCAACGCAGTCTTGATCAACGAAATGCGGGCAGAACATATTGATCGGGTCCAGAAAATGGTTCAATCCATCTCGATATTACACGGCAACCTGACCGGCTATCTGCTCACCAGCTGGAAAGCAGGCAAAATCGAAAAAGAGTTCCTGTCTCTTTTTTCTAACTCGACCAAGGCGCACCCTCTTCGAAGCACCTTCCCGCTCATCAAGCATGAACTGGAATTGTACGGCGAAGCTCTTAAAATTCAGAATAAGTGGAAACCTGTAGAACTCGACCTGTTCGCCCTGCTCCAGAATTCTCAAGGTATCAACCCACTGCTCGAAAATATCCAGGAAATGGGCAACCGGTTGTGGCAGATCATTTATCAGAGTTCCGAAATAATGCAATGCGTGGGTCTTGCAGGAATTGACTTCGGAGATATCCAACCACTGTTCGACAACGATAAAGTGACACTAAATCCGCTGGGTTAGCCCTCTAGCGAGGGAGACAATGAGCACACGATATTTGTCCTTGGTTTTCGTGCCCTGCGGGGGTAATAACGTGGATGGATCGACAAAAGATCAGCGCGACTTAATAGGGGCAAGCCGCCAGAGGCTACGAGCAAAAACTCGTCAAGCCGAGATGCTTCGAGAGCCTCAGCATAACATTATTGGGTCCAGCGTCACGCTAGCACCGAGTGGTGGCGGCTCGCCGCTAGCCCTTCACCTGAAAACCTTCTACTTTGTCCAGTAGCAGGTGTTTGACAGTAGACATTTTTTGCGCTTCTTTAAGGGCGTATTTCCCCTCATCCTTAAGCCGGTTGAGACGCAAATCCAGGCGCGTCAGATTGGTGAAAAGAGGTATGAATTTCGCTAAAACCAAAGCCCCCTCATCGGTAATTTCATTATCCGTGAGGACCAGGTTCTGCAAACTCAAAAGATTATCGGATACCGCGAGATATTTAATCCCCTCATTGCCAAGCCGGTTATAAAACATATTCAACGAAGTCAGGTTAACCAGCACTTCAGACTGGGCAATATATTTCGCCCCCTTGGGACCACATAAATTCGTCCCAAATGCCAGATTGGTTAAAGGCCGCAAAAACTCCATGCGGGCTATATCCTTAGCGCCATACTCCTTCAAATAAGTGGCAGTAAGATCAAGGGTTTTATTATCTTTGCTCAAATTCATTCGAACGATTGATTCGGTCTCAGCCATGACTCTTTCCTGACCCATGGCGGTCTTGTTACCACTGTAATCCATAATTCCCTTTCTCCAACAATTGGACAACCCAACCCAAGTTTCCCAGAGATATGAGTCTATGCCAGATTTTGACGATGGCCTGATTATACACCGGTTTAGGTCTCACAGGAAGGACTCATTGGGCCGACTCCTAGCCGGAGAGACCTTTTGCGTAAGTCAAAAAAGGGGGAAGACGAGATTACTCCTGCGGGGGCACGAAGTTTAAGGAAGAGGATATCACGTCTTCACTGCGTTCAAAATGACACGAAACGCCGGTTTGT
>WASV01050187.1_pt1 | contig 29645 bp, 21 predicted proteins | sample 5698531 | NCBI WGS metagenome assembly WASV01 (sample SAMN11175559, study PRJNA528189) | sponge metagenome | isolation source: marine sponge | host: Myxilla | place: Antarctica: Western Antarctic Peninsula, King George Island | collected 2013-01 | reverse complement strand
CGTCCTCTTCAGAGAAGTCCATATTCAGTTGTACCAGATCTGCGGCTCCTTCTTCGAAAGCCGACTGGATGACAGAAAGAATGGCTTCGATCGGCATGCTCAGTTTTTTGTCCCGACCCATGGCGCGGAGAAAAATGTTCAGACAATAGCCATCGAGGCAAATATTTTCAGAAACCGGGGTGCGCTGCTTCAACTGCTGTTTGAGAAATTCCGGAATCTTGATGATGCCAACGTCAATCTCCCCTTCACTCATATGGAGCCGCAAGCGGTCTTCGTGGCAGACCAGTTTTGGTCCGTCCTTTCCCGGTGCATTCAGGTTGGCCTTGACGATGAAGTCTTCCGCCAGAGCCAGAGTGATCTCTTCTCCCGGCTCACCAGAACAGAGTCCACCCGCGACCTCAGGAAGTCCCTCTAAAATACTCGGAACCGTAATCCCTCTCTCGATCAATCCAAGTTTTATTTGTCCGTGATAAATTTTATCCATCACCATTATCGATCCAGAATCTTCTGGTGGATACCACCGAACCCGCCTGATGACATGACCAGCACTACGTCGCCGCTTTCAGCATTTTTAGCCATAAAGGCGACAATGTCATCCACTTCCTTAATGAAATGGGCCTCTGTTCCTTTTTGCCGTAAACAGGTCACGACATGTTCAGGGTTCAACCTTTCTTCCTCGCTGATTTTTTCAGGCGCAAACAAACCGGCAATAATGACCCTGTCGGCAGCGAGGAAACTATCTGGAAAATCCTGTTCAAACACCTTTCGCCTTGAAGTAGCCGACCGGGGTTCAAACACAGCCCACAACCTTTGCCCCTGATAGACCTCTTTTACCGCTTCTAACGTTAAGCGAATGGCCGTCGGGTGATGGGCGAAATCGTCTAGCACCGTTATACCGTTTTTAACCCCGACCACCTCTTGTCGCCGTTTGATACCTTGAAAAGTTTTAAAGGCAGAATTGATTTCATCAGCCGTCAGATCCAACCGTAGACAAAGGGCCACCACCGCCGCCGCATTTTCCACATTATGCCGGCCAATCATGGCCAACTGAAACTCTATTTTTTTTTCATCCCGATAAGACAGGGAAAAATAACTGTACCCAGCCTCAAACCGGTAATCCTTGATCCGCCAATCCGCTCCATCCAAATAGCCATAGGTCTCAACCTTGCAGACGGCCTCTCCCAATACGTCCTGAATATTTGCATCGGAGTGTTTTACCAGTATAACCCCATCGGGCCGAATCAGGCTCACATACTTGCGGAAAGCGTCTTTAATCTGCTCCAGATCGTTAAAAATGTCGGCGTGATCAAACTCAATGCTCGTCAGAATCGAAGCGTCAGGGCGATAATGCAGGAACTTTGGTCCCTTATCGAAGAAAGCACTGTCGTACTCATCGCCTTCCGTCACAAAATAATCGCCACCAGAAACCTGATGGTTATTGTCGAAATTTTTCAACCAGCCGCCCACCATGAAACCGGGTTTTCTGCCAGATGCCTGGAGCACCCAACTTAAAAGTGCTGTGGTGGTGGTTTTGCCATGCGTCCCGGTCACTACAAGAGATTTCCGATCGCCTAGAAAAAAACGCGAAATGGCTTCAGGAAAAGATGTGTAATCCAACCCGGCTTCCAGAACAGCCTGCACTTCTTCGTTGGTTTTGGAAACCGCATTACCGACAATGACCAGATCGATATCGCCTGTGATATTTTCTTTTCGGTATCCAGGCAGGACCGGAATTCCGGCATTTTCAAGAATCGTGCTCATCGGCGGATAAACATTGGCATCGGACCCTGAGACGCGATAACCCGTCTCTTTCAACAATCCCGCCAACGCCGCCATGCCGGTGCCACAGATCGCTATAAGATAAATGTTTTTAATATCTTCCATAGAAATGAGGCATTGTAGATACCCCCCTCGACAAAGTCAACAGGATGGGATGCCGGCCTGCCGGAACCGCTTCGGTTCTTCGCTGGTTAATGAAACAGGTCCTTGAGTTCTGAAAGGTGGTCGATGAGACAATCGGGTTCGACTAAGGCAATCTCTTTCGGGTCCCCCAACCCAAAGTTGACCACACAGGTGTGAATCCCGGCGCGTTTACCGGTTTCAATATCTACCGGGCTATCGCCGATCAGCACTGCCTGTTTCGGGGAACATTGAAAACGGTCGAGCAGATAGAGCAGTCCCTCAGGGTCAGGTTTTTTGGATTTCAAGCTGTCACCGCCAAGAATAGCATCGAAGAAATCCAGGCTTTCCAGGGATTGCAGTATGCGCCGTACAAACTCTTCCGGTTTGTTGGAACAGATGGCCTGCTTTTTGTCGCGGAAATGATCGAGTATTTCGCGCCCGGAAGGATAAAACCGGGTATGGTTCATCAAATTATCCGAGTAATGCTTGCGGAACAGCTCCACAGCCTGAGGAAGGTCGGTATACTCTGTTCCGTTTATCGACTGGGCCATCAACTTCTCGACTCCCTTGCCAACATATTTGCGAATCGTTTCGCGGCTCAGGATTCTTAACCCTAGTTCCTTCAAGGAAAGGTTAACAGCATCGGAAATGTCGAAAAGAGTGTCGACCAGAGTGCCGTCAAAATCGTAGACAATGAGAGAGATTTCTCGTTTCACTAGCCGTGGAGACAAATAGTAATGGCGTGCCCAGCCAAGAAAATGTTTGCCTGTAAGTTATAAAGACATTGCTAATTGCCATCGACCACTGGCCTGGGTTCCACGCCAAGTGGGCCGAGGTTCTCCGTGGGTGCAAAAAATGAAGAAGCGCTTAACAGTTCCACGCCGAGCGGGCGGAGGTTCTCCGTGGGTGCAAAGGGTGCAAAAAGTGAAGAAGCGCTTAACAGTTCCACGCCGAGTGGGCAAAGGTTCTCGGCTAATAGCTTGATTCGTAACGATAGGCTTTAACGATGTTTTTGTCGTTAAACAAGATGACCAACCCCTTTGACCGCCCTTCACCAATAGCCTGCCAGGTATCGAGTTGATAAGTCCACATGGTCTGTTTGTTTTCGGTGCCTTCTTTGTAGGGCACGCCAAACCAGTCGAGAATTTCAATCTGGGTCGTTACATTATTTTGAATTTTTTTAACTTCGGAGCTATCAAAATCTTTCCCGACCGTACCACAACCAACCACAATCGTACAAAGGGCCAGGAGGAGAACGCGCGTCAGTTTCATGGGTTCTTCCTTTGTTTGGATTAAATCTTAAGTTTAGTTTTGGATTAAATCTTAAGTTTGGTTTTGGATTAAATCTTAAAATTGGTTGAGGAGAGTGTAACAAATCTTCAGCCGAAAGTATAATTTTGATAACTGCCGAGGAAACCAAAACGCAGAACAGGACACAGCATCAGGCAGGACTGTAAGGATGATGTTTGCGGTATTCAGTGAGAATACTTTCCATCTGCGTGTCAGAATCGTTCGGCAACCGTCCTCCCATGTGGGAAACTACCTGCGCCGCACAATAGGAGCCGATGATAGCCGAGTCCATCAATGACCGATCATTGATCAAACCATAAAGGGCTCCAGCGGCAAAAAGATCTCCGGCCCCAGTGGTATCCACCGCTTCGACGGGAAAAATGCTGACCTGCACCGGTTCATGACCACTTTTCCCGGCCAGTGACCCCTTGGAGCCCAAGGTCAAAAACAGGGTGTCCACCCATGTCATTAGTTTGTCGAACGCCTTTCTCGAATCGGTTTCACCCGTCATGGCCTGAGCTTCCACCTCATTACAAAATAGAATATCAACGTTCCGTTGGGTGAAGTCCGACAGACTATCTTTAAAAGTATTGACCACAAACGCGTCACTCAAAGTGAAGGCGACCGGAATGTTCTGTTCTTTAGCGAGCTTTGCCATACGGAGTCCGGCTTCGCGGGTTTCGTCTCCGGTCCACAAATAGCCTTCCACATAAACCGCTTTGGCATCCTGGATGATGGTTTCATCGATATCGTCAGGATGAAGCATTGAAGAGACACCGAGGTTCGTCAGCATCGTGCGCTCGGCATCAGGAGTGATGAGGATCACGCAGGTGCCGGTACCTTCATCATCGGGACCAGGCCCACTGAACCCAACCTCGCAGGAGCGCATGTCTTCCGTGTAATGTTTCCCATTATCATCGTTGGCCACACGGCCCAGGTAACAGGATTTGGCCCCCAGAACACTGGTGCCATGAATGGTGTTGGCAGCAGAACCTCCGGATGAAAGTTTGCGTGGCTTTGACTGCAAGGCATTTAAAACTTTTGCCTGATCGCTCGCAGAAGAAAGGGTCATACCTCCTTTGGTCACTGATATTTCTTCTATAAAAGCATCATCAACCTGAACTTCAATATCAACCAACGCGTTTCCTATTCCTACCAGATCGTAATTCATATTCCTACCAGATCGTAATTCATAAAAAATATTTTTCGTGATTTAAATTGTGACTATTCAGCACCAGCAGGAATTTATACCCTTGCGGATTTGATAAACATTCTATAAGCGATGAGGCAAAATAGCGTGACTCCTGCCGCAAAAAAAGCGGCTCCTGATACTTGGGCGATCAGGGCAATCGACTCTTTTGCCGCACCGGTTGACCCCATTCCAGGAGCCAGAAACCCGGCCAGCATCCAGAAAATTCCATAGCCCAAACTTCCCAGCCCACTGAGCAGGGAAACTCCTAATTGCGCGCGGGCCGGAAAACTTAACCAGGCCACGAGCAGTGAAAAAGCGATACTGATGACACCCATAGTTTGCGAATGCAAATGGGCACGTTTCATATAAACCCATGATTTTTTAACCACCTTGTTGGCTTCGGCCTGATCACCCTTATAAATTCCGGGCAATGCCTTTTCGGAGCTGGACTTAAAAATATCTTTGATGCTGTCTTCGCAACAACCGAAAGACAAACCCAACAGCCCTCCGAACAGGATCGCTATCATAGCGACTAAAACTCCATATTTGATGTGCGAAAAATCCATCATGGCCTCCCCAAAAAAGTTTTATTATCAATGTCAGCTTAAAGCCGGCTCGCTAACGCACCAGTATTTGTCAAAAGCCGGTTCGCTAATGCACCAGTGTCAGCTTAAAGCAGGTTCGCTAACACACCAGTGTCAACTTAAAGCCGGTTCGCTAACGCACCAGTGTCAACTTAAAGCCGGTTCGCTAACGCACCAGTATTTGTCAAAAGCAGGTTCGCTAATGCACCAGTATTTGTCAATTGTAAAATTATTTTTAACAGAGTAGAATTCCCACTGATGAAAAGCGTTAACCATAAAGCCAAAGCAATTATTGTCCTATATGCACTCTATGCACTCTGTTTTTTTCTGGCAGTTCCCCTCCCCCAAAGCGTCGAAGCTAACGAAAGGGGCACCCTCCTGTTCCAGAATAAAATCAAGAAAATCCTTTCCAGTTCCTGTCTGAGAGAAAAAAAATTTGGCATCAAAATTTACTCGCTAGACCGTGGCGAATCCCTTTTCGAATTGCGCGGGGAAAAGTTGTTCATTCCCGCCTCGAATTTAAAAGTTCTCACCACTGCCCTTGCGCTTGAAGTACTTGGCCCAAATTACCGTTTTCCAACACGGCTCTATACAGATGGGGTCTTGAAAGATGACGTATTAAACGGCAATCTTTATATCAAGGGTTATGGCGATCCCAAGTTTGTCACAGAACAAATGTGGCTACTGGTCAACGAATTAAAAAATCTTCCGGTGCGTGAAATCACTGGAAACATTATTGGCGACGATTCTTTCTTCGATGACAGGAAACGAGTGAAGACCGGGGTCAAGAATCCAGGCGCAGAGGCTTATAAGGCCCCCTTGGGCGCACTGTCTTTCAACTTCAACACGGTCCAGGCTTTTGTGAGTCCCGGCCCGAAAGCGGGGAGCAAACCGAAGGTCGTTATCGAACCCGATACCGAATACATCACCCTCGACAATCGAGCCAGAACCCTTAAACCCGGCAAACGCAACCGACTGATCGTCAGCCGGTTGGACCGCAATGGGTTTGACGAGATTACGGTTTCAGGAGGAATCCGTCTTGACCAGTCCAGGGCCCAGTATTTCTTAAACATTACCGACCCCACCCTATACACTCTGAGCACACTGAAAAAATACCTGGGGCATGCAGGCATTCAGTTCAAGGGCAAAATCGAGCAGGGAATAGTTCCTGCAACAGCAATGGAATTATTAACTCACGAGTCAGAACCCCTTACATTGGCACTTCATGGTCTCAACAAGTTCAGCAACAACTTTGTGGCGGAACAGATTTTAAAAACCATTGGGGCCGAGAAATATGGCCCCCCCGGCACCACCCTGAAAGGCCTTAGAGCATTTGAAGAGTATCTGACAGAACTAGGATACCGACCAGATCAATATAAGGTTTTCGATGGCTCCGGCTTGTCCCGGCAGAACCGCTTGTCGCCGAAAATAATTGTTGATGCCCTCCGTTACGCCAAGAACGACCTCGGAGTGTATCCTGAATTTATTTCTGCGCTAGGTGTGATGGGAGTGGATGGAAATGTGAAAAACAGAATGCGTGGGGTAAAAAGTTCGGAGCGGGCACGAGTTAAAACCGGCACCCTGAATTTTGTCAGCGCACTTTCCGGTTATTTTCAATCCCGAGACGGAGAAACTTTTGCTTTCTCGATTTTAATGAATGGCTTGAAATGCTCTAACGGCAGGATCAAAAAACTACAGGACCAGATCATCCAGGAAGGGTTGCACTTTCGACGCATTCCTGCAGGCAATGTCATTTCCGAAAAACAGGAAAACCCTCCACCTGTTTCCGATTCGGCTTTTTAAAAAACCTCTGACTTATCCGCCAAAAACCTTGCGGTTTTCCTTGAGGTCTTCATCTAGAATTTTTTTCCAATCCCTTTTCACACGGGGAGCGGCTAGAAAATCCTCATAAATGGATTTCGCAAGTTCCATGCGGTCAATGCCTTCCGGCGCGACCTGGATATCCAACTGCGCCAGGGCCATGTCAAAATCCCGGTCCAATAAGGAAGCGGAATCCATATCACATTCTTTCAGTGCCTGACGAACGGTCGCAGGGTCCTGAGCAAAACGTCGTGCCACTTCATTGAGGTTGGAAGGCTTATATTCTTTTTTAGGTCCAATGCCCAAATGATAGGCACAGAACAAGCTGAAAGCATCCAGATTCCCGGTCAATGGCTTTTCCGAGACAGACGGCTTTTCCGATACAGACGGGTTTCCCGCTGCGGAGGTCTCAACAGGCCGCCTTGAAGTCGGCGCCATTCTTCCATTGCCCCTCCCAGATACTTCCTGAAAGACTGGTTTTTGCCCATTCGGGTTACTGCCCGGGTTAGCGCCATTGTTGCGTTTTTGGCGATACGGATTCTTGCCGTTTTGCGGTTTGCGGGTATTGCTAGAACCCGACTTGTTTTTGCTAGCTATGCTGATGTGAGAAGTCAATGCCTGGGAAGAAGAAGGACTAGAGGAAACCCATGGATGGATTCCGCCTTTCCTCTGCTCAGAGTTTTGGTTTTGATTTCTTCCGGGGGCGTTGCCCTGGCGGTTTTGATTTTGAGGTTTCTGCGGGTTGCTCCCGTTTCTTCTAAATGAGCCTGTTTTTTTCAAAACGCTATTCCTTTTAAAATGGGGTGGAATTTCATGATTCTAATCATCCTCTTTGTTTTTGTTAATGGGTTAAGTGCTCGAGCTCATCCACCAATGTGGAAAATTTTGCCAAAGCGGTTCTAACCGGTTCGGGTGAAAGCATATCCACCCCGGCAGACTTTAGCAGGTCAATCGGGTATTTTGATCCCCCTGATTTCAAAAAGCCCAAATAGTCGCTCAACTCCGCCTCTCCACCGGAAATAACCCGGTCGGCCAGAGCATAAGCGGCAGAAATGCCTGTCGCATATTTATAAACATAGAAGCTAAAATAAAAATGCGGGATGCGAAAACATTCCAGGGACAGGCAATCATCCAAAACCACTGCTGGACCAAAATAACGTTCCAGAAGATCTCTATAAATCTTCTTGAAAGGTTCCAGTGTCAAAGGCTCATTATTCTCCATTGCCTTATACACCTGATGTTCGAATTCGGCAAACATGGTCTGCCTGTACAACGTACCGCGGAAATTATCAATCTCCCTGCAAATGAGATAAATTCGCATGTCCGGTGCAATATCCTGGCTCAAAAAATGCCGGGTCAAAAGGGCTTCGTTAAAAGTGGAGGCCACCTCCGCCACAAAGATGGTGTAGTCGGAATACAAATAAGGCTGATTTTTTCTGGAATACAACGAGTGCATCGAATGCCCCGCTTCGTGTGCAAGGGTGTAAGCACTATTGATATTGTCTTCCCTGTAATTCATGAGAATGAAGGGATTCGAGTCGTAGCACCCTGAGGAATAAGCCCCGCTCCGCTTGCCTTTGTTTTCATAACGGTCTGTCCAGCGGTCTTCTGACAACCCCTGTACCAGTTGTTCGACATACTCCTCACCTAAAGGATTCAGGGCAGACCGAATCTCTTCTACCGCCTGCTCAAAGGGCATATGCCATTTCATATCCTTCACCAGCGGAACACCGCAATCATATATATGCAATTCGTCAAGTTTTAACAGGCGTTTTCTTAAATCAAAATATTTATAAAGCGGGTCAAGATTCTGATGCACCGATTCGATCAGATTGTCATAAACCTCCACCGGGATATTTTCAGAAAACAACGCCTTGGCCTGGTAACTCGAAAAGTTTTTGGCCCTCGAGTAAAACAAATCCTTTTTTATGCTTCCGGCAAGCAAAGTGGAATAGGTGTATTGATGGGATTCGTAAGCCTTGTAATAGGTATTAAAAGCATCCTGCCTGACCCTGCGGTCATAACTCTGCAGAAGGCTCTGGAAATTGCCATGAGTGAGAGAAACCGTTTCACCGTTTTCATCCTCAATCTCCCCTAGTTGAAGGTCGGCGTTATCGAGCATATCGAATGCGTCCCGCATACCCCGTCCCATTTCGCCGGACGCGGCTAAAAGCGCCTCCTCTTTCTCAGAGAGCGTGTGATCCCGGTAACGCAAAATCTGTTCTAGATGGAATCGGTAAAACTCCAGTTCCTTATCGGCCAAAAACGCAGACATCTTATCATCAGGGATAGACATGATTTCTGAACGAATGAAACTAGAAGCCTGGCTGGCTTCATTAACCAGCCTCATAACCTTTTCAAAATTTCCCTGATAAAGACTGTTGGTTTTATCCTCATCATTTTTAAGGTGGGCAAACGTGTAAAGCTTTTCCAGCTTGCGAGAGAGATTCATATCATACTCCAGGCAAGCCTTGAGTTTGAGAGCAGACTCCGCCAACGTGCCAGCAAAGGAAGCGTATTCACTGATACCCGCTTCCAATTTGGTCAGCTCGGTGTTCCAGACATCATCAGATGAATACAACCCTGTCAAATCCCATTGGGACTCTACAGTCACTTCATCGCGTGTCAGGGTTCCTGCTTTTGCATCCATAACTCAGGACAGGATGGGAAACATGGGTTTCCAAAAGGTGATTAACATTCTCTATCGGGTTGCCTGCTCTATCGTTTTTAAATGAATTTCAAGTTTAGCCTGTTTTTCAGAAAGGATAGTTTTCCTTTTCTCGTCTTTTTCGATGACTTCGGCAGGCGCTTTCTTCACAAAATTCGGGTTGGAGAGTTTCTTATCTAAAAATATGAGGTCTTTTGCAATTTTTTTCAACTCTTTTTCTATGCGGTTCCGTTCTTCGTCAAAATCCATCAGTCCCTCAAGAGGGATAATCAGGTCCATTTCTCCTAATACCGAAGATGCCGAGACCTTCGGTTTCTCAATATCAGGACCTATGGTTATTTGGTCTACTCGGGCTAATTCACGGATAAAACCGGCATGTTTTTTCAAAACAGCTTCCAAATCGGCATGTCGGGTTTTGACTAACGCATTTAATTTCAACCCCGGATTGAGATTCATCTCGCCACGGATATTGCGTATGCCTGTAATGACTTCCATCACCTTCCCCATTGCTTTTTCCACATCGGGGTCGCTTCTAGCGGCATCAAATTCAGGAAAAACACTGACCATGATACTGTCTCCGCTTTTGGGTAATTTCTGCCATATCTCTTCTGTGATAAATGGCATAAATGGATGCAAAAGCTTCAGAGCCGCTTCCAGCACATGCACAAGAACATTTTGCGTGGCTATTTTTTCAGGACCCTCCACCTGCAAACGGGATTTGACAAGTTCGATGTACCAGTCGCAGTATTCATTCCAAATGAACTTGTAAACCGCGAGAGCGGCATCGTTGAACCTGAAAGTTTCCAGAGCCTCATTAACTTCCAGCGTGGTGTTGTTCAGTCGACTCAAAATCCACTGGTCAGCGATGGACCTCTCTGCCTTATCATCTAGTTGACAGTTTCCTTGATAACCCTCCAGGTTCATAAACACAAACCGTGAAGCGTTCCAGAGTTTGTTGCAGAAATTCCGGTAACCCTCGATGCGATCTTCGTCCAGCTTAATGTCCCGGCCCTGAGCGGCAAAAGCCGCCAGCGTAAACCGCAACGCATCCGTTCCATATTTTTCCATGACAGCCAAAGGATCGATCACGTTCCCTTTGGTCTTGCTCATTTTCTGTCCTTCCGCATCACGAACCAGGGCATGGATATAAACATGGTGGAAGGGCACATCGCCCATAAATTTGATCCCCATCATGATCATGCGCGCCACCCAGAAAAACAGGATGTCAAATCCGGTACAAAGAACAGAGGTGGGATAAAACCGTTTAAGCGTTTCCGTTTTTTCAGGCCAGCCCAATGTAGAAAATGGCCAGAGCGCGGAACTGAACCAGGTATCCAGAACATCGGTCTCCTGCTCCAGATATGTCGAAGAACAGGCCGAACATTTTTTTGGGGTTTCCCTGGCCACAGTAATTTCGCCGCAGTCTTTACAGGTCCATGCAGGAATCTGGTGTCCCCACCAGATTTGCCGGGAAATGCACCAGTCACGGATATTTTCCATCCACTCAAAATAGGTGTTCTCCCAGAATTTCGGGACAATTTTTATAGTGCCATCTCTCACCGCCCGTATCGCTGGTTCCGCCAAAGGTTTAACTTTGACAAACCATTGTTTGGACAAATAAGGCTCTATCACTGTCTGGCAACGGTAACAATGCCCGACGGAATGATTCAGGTCTTCTATTTTTAGCAGGACTCCCGCATCTTTTAAATCTTGCACCAGCTTCTTGCGACATTCAAAACGGTCCAGCCCTTCATAAGCCGGGCCAGCCTCAGCATTCATAGCGCCATTTGGACCCATCACATTGATCGATGCAAGGTCATGTCGCCGTCCAATTTCAAAGTCATTCGGATCATGGGCAGGAGTCACCTTTAGAGCACCGGTGCCAAAAGAGGTGTCAACATAACTATCTTCGATGAGTGGAATCTCTCTGTTCACGACAGGCAGAATCAACGTCTGACCTTTGTATTTCGTGTAGCGCTCATCCTCAGGGTTGACCGCCACAGCCGTATCTCCCAACATAGTTTCCGGTCGGGTGGTGGCAATGATGAGAAAACCCTCGCCATCTTTAAAAGGATATTTTAAATGATAAAGGTGACCCTGAGCATCCTGATGTTCCACTTCCAGATCAGAAAGCGCCGTCTGGCAACGAGGGCACCAGTTAATGATATAGTCGCCTTTGTAAATCAACCCTTCTTCATAAAGCGTAACAAAAACCTCGCGCACCGCCTTGGATAACCCCTCGTCCATGGTGAAGCGGTCCCGCTCCCAATCCAGCGAACTGCCCAGTTTTTTCAACTGATCATTAATGGTTCCACCGGATTCATTACGCCACTTCCACACCCGCTCTACAAACGCCTCGCGACCCAGCACCTGCCGGTTGGTCCCTTCCGTATGCAATTGCCGTTCGACCACGTTCTGGGTGGCAATTCCAGCATGGTCTGTGCCCGGTTGCCACAGGGCGTTGAACCCTTGCATGCGTTTCCAGCGAGTCAGGATGTCCTGCAGGGTATTGTTGAAGGCATGGCCGATGTGCAAACGCCCAGTAATGTTGGGAGGCGGTATGACTATGGAAAAAGACGGGCCGTCAAGCGTCTCATCAGCATGATAAAAATTCTTTTCCTGCCAGAACTGTCCCCAGCGTTTTTCGACTTCTTCTGGTTCGTAATGCTTATCCAGTTGAATCATTCGATAAAATATTTTCCTTTGCACTCAAATATCAAAAATACTCCCCCTCTACCTGTAACGCACAAGGAAAGCTTAAAATGGTAACGGTCTTTATATATCACTAATGATGAGGAATGAATTTCTTTAAAAAAAGCGGGTCGTAAAGCGGGTCGTAAAGCGGGGCCCGCTAATACATGCCCTGCTTTTTGATCTTTTCTATCTCTTCCTGGATCGCCTTGCGGGCAATTTCCGGAGTGACCTCTCTCACCACCTCATGGATGGTTTTTAAAATCACATCCGACAATCCGGAAACTTCTTTTCCCCGCGAAGCGCCCAACGATCTTTTCAATACATGCTTAACCTCCTCGGCAATTGCCTGGGTCAAGCGATCATCCTCAGATTCATACTGCCGATTTCTCGCCGGTGCTATATCCTCTAAAAGGTCTTCCGGCTCAAGAACAACGCCTCCTAGAGATGACAATGCGGGATGTTCCTCCTCCTGGTTGGTCGAATCTGGCCTGCCCCCCATGGCAAGTTCCTTGAACGCAGAATCCAATTCATCCATATTGTCCACTCTCGGCTTGCCCACTTCGGCGAAGGTCTTAGGCCCATCTGTATAGCCCATATCTTCCGGTTCATCCGCACCGGACCCCAAAAAAGGAAAAGCCTCGGCCTCTTCTGCGGCTGGATATCGAGACTGAACAGACTCTTTAAGCTCTTCAACATCACGGATCATTTGATCCATAATGGCATCATCCTCGGATTGCAGGGCGGACACTTGCAGTTCTTCATCCACCAAATCTGAAATTTCCGTTCCAGCTATCGAAAGTTTTTCAACCGAAGCTAATAACTCCTCAAGACTGGGCTCCTCTTCTGATTCCGACACTTTCAGGTTGCTTGAAATTTCTGCGGCCCTTTCCGTTTCTTCCACCGGCTGCCCGACGATTTCCGATTCTTCCACCGGCTGTCCGACGATTTTAGAGTCGGAAAGCAACGCGGCGTCTTCATCGCCGGATGAACCTTCGAGTAGACTGTTGACCATGGACACAATATCGTCCGATCTGAACGGTTTCGAGATATGGTTATCCGCACCGCAAGCCTGGTAGCGCTGTTCATCAAATTCTTCAAAGTCGCTGGCTAGCAGCAGAACTTTGATGCCACTCGTTTCCAGGGTTTCTTTAATTTTTGCGCTCAATTCAAAACCATCCAGCCCCTGCATACCAACATCGGCCAAAACAATATCAGGATTAAATTCCGCAATTCGATCGAAAGCCTCCTGGCCATTGCTAATACCCTCAACCTCCATATCCTTATTTTCAAAAGCCATGGAAATAATTTTTTGGATGGTGATGCTATCGTCAGCGACTAGAAGTCTGGATGTCATGAAACTCAACCCTTCGGGGTTTGGAAAAGAACTTCGGATGGGATCGGCGACTCACTCCCGCCCACTAGCGAGCTCACTCCTTAAGGAGAACTTTGCATAAGTCGAAAAAAACAGAAAAGCAAGGTTATCCCTGCGAGGCACGAAGTTTGAGGCACGAAGTTTAAGGAAAAATATCACGTCTTCACTGCGTTCAGAATGACGATACAAGGTTATTTTGTCATTCTGAGGAACAAAGTGCCGAAGAATCCCGGGTTATGCAAAGGTCTCACTCCTGTGGGGAGAACATAGCAAGAACATTTAGGCCAAGATGACTCTTTGCTAGCCAGCAATAGCAATTGCTCACTGGATCCAGCATCACGCTGGTGTTGAGTGGGGAAAATTTGTTCAGACTCAACCAGTTAAGTATATCATAAAGTTTCTGACCCCTGAAAAAATTTAGCCACAAAACCTCACTTTAACCTTAAAGTTATCGATAAGTTTTAGATAAGGTGTGTCCGAACTCCATGTTTTAATTAGGTATAATATTTTAAGGATCAGATATTTGGTTGAGAGGATTTGATTTTCCTGCTTTTCTCAAAGTATCACTCCGCGCTCTCAATTCCTTCTATCGCAACTGTCAGTTCGTCCCATTCCTGCATCAGAATTTTCTCCTCCGCCTTCAGCGTTTTCTGTTCCTGCAAAGTTTCCAATAAAAAGATTTTCTGGTCGTCCTCATAAATGCCGACATCGGTAAACCGCGCTTGCAGGGCTTCATTTGTGCACATTAAAACCTCTAATCGGGACTCCACTTTAGCTAATCTCGTTTGCAGAGGTTTAAGGTTTTTATAACGTTGGTTGCGTTCTTCGGCTTCCTTTTTTTTGCGCTCCCTGTTCAACTTCGAAGAAGAAGGTTCTCTCGCCGGCCCTGAAGAGACTTTAACATCCTGAACCTCTTTTGATTTCGACCATTCATAATCACTGTAATGTCCGGGATACTCCTTAACCGCGCCCTCTTCCACTTCCCACACCCGATTGATAAATCCATCGAGAAAAAACCTGTCATGCGAAATGATGACCAGACTGCCTTCATAATCCGAGAGCACCGCCGCCAAATGTTCCCGCGACCGCATATCCAGATGATTGGTCGGTTCATCAAATAAAATCAGTGAAGGAGGGGAAGGTTTTTCGTTTCCATGAACGCCCTTCTGCGACCCGCCGCCACACAGCATGCGCGCCAAGGCCAGCCGGGAGCACTCCCCTCCTGACAAGACAGAAACTTTTTTCTCGACATCCTCACCGGTAAACAAAAACGCCCCCAGAATATTTCGTTTTGCAGTGAGCAGGAGTCCCGGCGCAGACTCTTCCAGGGATTGAAAAACCGTATGGTTGAAGTTCAACGTCTCTCCCTGGTGCTGGGCAAAATAGGAGCGGGAAACATTAGCACCGAGTTTTATATCCCCCTCATCCGGCTGAAGAGCGCCTGCCATCAGTTTCAGTAAGGTGGATTTTCCCGCACCGTTCTCACCCACTAGCGCCACTTTCCAACCCCTTTCAAAATTGATGGAAAAATTCTGGTATACCTTGAGGGACCCATAACTTTTGCAGACATCCTTCACCTCCAGAACATGACGCCCTGTTCTCACCGGCTGGGGAAAACGAAAGTGAATCGTTTTTGTACCCTGGGTCGTTTGTACCCGCTCTATTTTTTCCAGCATTTTTATCCGGCTTTGCACCTGGGTGGCCTTGGTGTTTTTAGCGCGAAACCTTTCTATAAACCGTTCCACTTCAACAATTTTTCGATTTTGGTTAGCGGCTTGTGACTCTAGCAACTCCGCCCTCTCCTGCTTCTGCTTTTCGTAGTCATCATAATTCCCGCTATAAACCGAAAGCGACCCACGGTCCAACTCAACGATCCGGCTTACCAGAGAATTTAAAAACCTGCGGTCATGAGAAATGAGCAAGACACTGCCCTCATAAGATTTCAGAAACGATTCCAGCCAAACCACCGATCGCAAATCCAGGTGGTTGGACGGCTCGTCTAGTAGCAGGACATCGGGACCCTGCAACAACAAACGCGAAAGCTCGCACCGCATTCTCCAGCCACCGGATAACTGGTCAAGCGGTTGATCCCACTTTTCAGGTTTGATTCCCAATCCCAGGAGGATGATTTTTGCCCGAGCCTCCCGATCATAACCTCCCAATCGTTCAAACTCGTGTTGCAGGTCTCCGTATCGTTCATGATAAGTCTGGTCCGATTCCAACCGCTCCATTTCAGTTTTTACTTTAAGAAAATATGGATCGCCCAGCACCACCCTTTCGAGAACCGTTTCGCTTCCCCCTTCCAGTTCCTGTTCCAGCAAACCAAAACGCAGGCCTTTTTTAAGAGTCACCTTGCCTGCGTTCGGCATGGTTTTTCCTGCTATCACTTTAAAGAGCGTGGTCTTGCCGGTACCATTTTCACCCACCAGCCCCACCTTCTCCTTGGGACGCAGGTGGAAACTGACCTCATCAAAGAGCACCTTGGGACCAAATTGTAAAACTACTTTTTCAATAAATATCATGAGGTGCCTTCAAGACAACAGGTGTTCTTATGCTAACCGAGGCAACAGGTGTTCTTATGCTAACCATGGACAATGTATTTTTTAATTTCTGTCTATTTGCTTTTCAAAAAATGTTGTGAGGCACCCTCTGGCTTTATCGGGTGGACCAGAGTTTTGGGTTGAACACTTCGCGCAAACCTTCCCCGCACAGATTGAAGGCCAGCACCACAAACAGGATGGTGAATCCGGGAATGAACATCAACCAGGGCGCATCGAACAAAAATGTTTTACCATCGGCGAGAATATTACCCCAGGTCGCATCCGGAGGTTGCACGCCGAAACCCAGAAAACTCAAGCTCGATTCGGTCAGGATAGCAGTGGCCACGCCGATGGTGGCCGAAACCAGTACCGGGGCAATGGCGTTGGGCACCATATGGATAAAGATGATCCGCCATTCAGGGATCGCCTGGCTCTTGGCGGCGACAACAAAATCCTGATCGCGCAAAGACAAAAACTCTGCACGGACGAACCTGGCTATCCCCATCCAACTGGTCAGGCCAATCACGATCATGATGTTGTAAATGCTCGGCGGCAACAGGGCGACCACCGTCAGAATCAAAAAGAAACTGGGAAAACAAAGCATGATATCGACAAAACCCATGATCAACGTATCCACGGTGATGAATCCCAGTTTCACCCTGCCATAAAATCCCGCCAGGCCACCCAGGAAAATACCCACCGTCAACGATATTCCCACCGCCACGAAGCCCACCGTCAGCGAAACAAAACTGCCTTCTATCATACGGGCAAACACATCCCGGCCAAGTTCGTCTGTACCCAATAAGTAGATACCCAAAACCGGTGCATCTTCTTGTGGAGTGATCTTGCTCGTGTATGGAGTAAGGGGAGGCAAAAACTTTTCTGACAGCCGCACAATTTTTGGATCAAAAACAACGATGTTCTGCGTAAAAACTTTACCCATTATGGCCAGAGCAAATAATGCCATTAAAAACCAAAAACTGGCATAAGCCATGCGGTTGCGCTTGAGAAGTGTCCAACGCTCCTGAAACAAACCTTTAAAGGGCGGCAGGGCATCGGCTTCCAGACTGGTGATCTGTTCGTTCATAAGACTTCCTTAAAACTTTATGCGCGGGTCTGCCACGCCGTATAAAATGTCAGAAATCAGCGTACCCAGCAAAACCAGAACGGCTGAAAAAAAAGTCAGTGTCAGAATCACCGGAAAATCCCGCGCCAGTATGGCTTCGAATCCCAATCGTCCCATCCCCGGCCATGCAAAAATGGTTTCAAAGATCACCGAACCGCCAATCAACCCTGGAATGGCCAAGCCAAACATGGTGATGAAAGGCAGGAGCGCATTACGCAATCCGTGACGGTAGATGACCTGATCCTCGGGAAGTCCTTTAGCTCGAGCAGTGCGCATATAATCCTGATGAATCACTTCCAGCATTTGCGAACGGACGTAGCGCGACAAGACAGCCATTCCCCCTATTGCCGAAATCATCGCGGGAAGCGTCAAATGCCACACTCTGTCCATGGACCGGATTAATAACGGAGCATCTTCCAGACCAAAGGTTCTCATTCCGATAACAGAAACATCAAAAGTCTTGACGATGAAAATAATTAGCAAGTAAGCAAGAAAAAAACCGGGAATGGAAATCAGTGCGTAAGAAATAAAAGTGCTGGCTTTATCAAATGCCGAATTACGGCTCAAGGCCGCTTTAATTCCAATAGGAAAGGCTAGAAACCAAATCATCACCATACTGACAATGAACAAGGGAACAGAATTGAGGAACCGGTCCCAGATTTTTTTCAAAACCGGCTGGTTATCTTTAAAGGATTTGAGTTCCCCAGTAAACAAGTCTCTAACCCAAAAAACATATTGTACATGGAGCGGCTCATCCAGGTGGTAGGCTGCCCGAATACGCTGAATGTCTTCCGCTTTCATCCTCGGATTCGAAGGGTCCACCAACGCCGGTTCTCCCGGAGCCAGATGAATCACCGAGTGTGAAATAATGGAAATAAAAACCAGCAGGACAATCCTTTGCCAAATATTTCGAATAATAAAATTGATCACTATTGCCTCTACCGCCAATGAGAAGTTATAATTACGTACGTTGAATCAACAAGGGTACAGAACAAGCTATAGCAGGGGCTATGAGTTATAATTGCGTACGTTGAATCAACACGAAAACGAAGAAATTCAAAAAACTATGGCTTAATTTTTTTGAATCTCGAAAAACCAGCATTTTTCAATAACCCCAATTTCGATCATGGACATTCTACAACTCAGCAACTACCTGGACAACCTTTTGGACATTGCCTCCATTAGTGATGCACCTAGCGCCGTGAACGGACTGCAGGTGCAAAACACCGGTGAAATAAAAAAAATAGGGCTGGCGGTAGATTTGTGCCAGGCCACCATTGACCTGGCCGTCGAAAAAAACTGCCAGATGATGTTCGTGCATCATGGAATTTTCTGGGGCGGACTGCAACCGCTTCGCGGTGCCTTTTATGAAAAAATCTCCTCCATGATGCATGCCAACCTGGGGCTGTATGCGGCCCACATTCCCCTCGACCTGCATCCGGCACTGGGCAACAACCGGGCTTTGGCTGATTTGATTGGATTGAAAAACCTGGAGCCATTTGGCGAATATGGCGGTATCAAAATTGGTTTCAAGGGCACGATCAACAAAAAATCCACTGAGACCCTGGCACAGGAATTGACAGAGAAACTGGGTTCATCCGTCAAAGTGATCGGTTCGGGAGAGATTGAATCCATCGGACTAGTAACCGGTGGGGCCGCGGATATCGTCAAGCAGGCCAGCCTTGAAGGGCTCGATGCCTACATCACAGGAGAAGGAGCCAACCACCATTACCACGAAGCCATTGAAGGTCAATGCGTATTGATTTTCGCCGGCCATTACGCCACCGAAACTGGAGGCGTGAAAGCGGTGGGCCTTCATTTAGAGCAAAAGTTCCAACTCGCCACGGAGTTTCTCGACTACCCAACCGGCCTCTAAAAACTGCAGTCGCACTTACAACTCTTTAAGCAAAGCACTCAGGCCAGAACGATAATCGGGGTATCGCAATTTCACTTCCAGTTCCTGCTTAATTTTTTTATTCGAGATCCGCTTATTAGCGATGTAAAAACCCCTGGCGGTGGGAGAAAGATCGGCTTTCTCATAAGGCACCAACGGCGGCAGTTCCACACCTAACAAACCACAAGCATATTCCACCGCTTCAGCAGGAGGAGAAGGACAGTCGTCGCTGACGTTATAGATTTCACCAGACCGGGGCTTTTTCATCGAGGCTTCCAGCGTTTGCGCAAGATCATCAGAATGAATGCGAGAAAAAACCAGACCGGGTTTATCAATGCGCCGGGCGCGTCCCTGCCTTACAGAGACCAACAGGTTCCTGCCCGGCCCATAAATACCCACGCAACGAAAAATCATCACCGGTGGACCCTGATCCTGGCCTATCTTGAGCCAGGCTGATTCCACTTCGATGCGGCGGCAATTGCGCTCTGTAGATCCCAGCAAGGGCGAAGACTCATCCACCCATTCTCCCTTCGCATCACCATAAACCCCGGTTGAAGAGATGTACCCGACCCATTGCAAATGCCGAGCTTTAGAAATTTCTTCGCCGAAGTTTTTCAGCACCACATCGCCCAATGGTTGGGGAGGAATCGTAATTAAAAGGTGCGTCGCTCGGGAGATGGCCTCAGAAATTTCTGGTGTGGGATAGGAACCATCAAAAGGGTAGACTGAAATACTTTCTGCTTTGATTTCATCTTTGATTTCATCTTGCTCACCCCGCACGGTCCCTGAAACATCCCACCCTTGGGGTAAGAGCCTTTTAGCCAAGGCCTGTGCAGAGAAACCCAGACCAAAACAAAACAATCGGCCAATATGGGGGGAATCCGGAATATCTTTAATTTCGGAAGAATTCAAACCATCCCTGGAATTATTTTTTTCAAAGGAGTGTGACAACAACGCATGGACTAGGTGCTGAAAAACTCACCGTGATGAGATTCGATGTCATGCTGAAGTTCTCAAAGCTACACCCTATCGATTTATCACTCTAGGTTTATCACTCTAGGTTTATCACTCTAGGTTTATCACCCTAGATTTATCACTCTAGGTTTACCACCCTTCGAGGACCTCAGGGTGACATTTTTTCCGTGCAAAATAGTTTTTCAGCAGCCAACTAGTCGGGAAAGACTTTCCTTCTAGTTGGAAAATACTTTCCTTATAAACCCGGAGTTTCCAAACAAATAAACACTGTGTACTTATTATTTACGCACTCCCCTTCGATATTTTTGCCGGACAGGAAGCCGGTTGTCCGAAAACAAAAGAAGCAATGCTGCCAGAATTCCCATTCCGACTGGATAAACCCAATTCATTTCAGCAACCATAATAACCTCGCGATTAAAAAGTAAATCGATATTTTTCAAATAATTCAAGTGTCACGACCTCTTTCCCTTCTTTAGAGACCTCTTGTTCAATACGCTTCACCGCCATATTACGTATAAAAGGGATAGGAATGCGGGAAACCTTTTTCAAAGCATCGTCCTCCCATTTCAGGGAAAACTCCATCGGCTCTTCCTTTTCCTGACCAGTCTCCTCATCGCGCTTGAGGTCTTCTTTGGTCACTTCCATCCCCATTGCCTCTTTGGCAGATGCAGGCATTATATTGGTGAACACCTCATCAATGATAGACGGGGTAATCATCTTATCTCCCCGCTCGCGGGCACGGCCTTCAATGGTCTGTTTAGCCATGCCCAGAACAAAGGGAGGCACCTTCTCCATTTTCTCCAACGCTTCTTTGCTCCAAGGCATACCCTGAGGTTCGGCGACTTCCATATAGTTTTTGAATTTTTCAACAATTTCGTCTTTTTTCTCGGTACGCATGGAAAGAAAATCTTCGATTTCCTCGATCACCTCCACCTTGCGCGGACTTTCCCGCATTTTTTCCTTCGCCACATCGAAGGCGTCCATCGTCAGCTCTTCAAAACCAAATCCCTTGACCCTTTTGGACACCAGCATCATGGACTCATTACGAATTTCGGTCAGGTAATCAGAGGTCACTATTTTAAAACCCCGTTTAACGCACCGTTGAACCATCAGCTTGCGGATGCCCGGACGTACAAATTCCGGAGCGTGTTTCACCCTCTCCCAAGCATCTTCAGACCATTCAACGCCATTTTCTCTGGCATAAGGATGATCGACATCAATAATTTTAATTTCCCCGATTCCCATAAACATCACCTATAAGAACGAAACTTTTACATTTATTATGTAAAAAGATTGTATTATAACAGCACCTCTAAAAGCCACTATTTGCTGTGCCTTTGTTTACAAAAGAATGGTAACGCATAAAGTTTCCAATCATTTAGAGGTCTTCATAAAAATTACTTGATGCTCATGACAATGTCAATTAATTTGCGGGAATTCTCCACTTTGGGAATTCTCCGCTTTGGGGATTCTCCGCTTTGGAGATTCCCCGCTTTAATGGAGCAGCGAATTTCGAGATCATAAAACTTTTAATCCATTAATCCATACAAACCTTCTTAAAGGTTTGCTAAAGCCCTTCTATAAAAAAAACGTTTAACCATTTATGCAACGTTCTCCTATTATGCAACGCTCTCCTATCGTTTATTTTTTATTTTTTATTTCCGGCATCACCGCGCTGACTTATGAAATCGTCTGGACCCGGATGCTGACTCTGGTGTTCGGGCATACCGTGTTTTCTGTATCGGTAGTGCTAGCAGCATTCATGGCAGGTTTAGGCCTGGGCAGTTACCTGTTCGGCTATGCCGTCGACCGGTTGCCGAAAACAAACGATTCAGGAAAAGCCGCTCTCCTTCTCTATGGCTGGATAGAAATTCTGATTTTTGCCAGTGGGGGCCTGCTCTCTCTCTTATTCGCCAATTTTTCAGGAATCTATGCCTCCCTGCACAGTTTCATCCCCGAGTCGATTCCCTTGCAGAATTTGATAAAAATGTTGTTCGCCTTTGGAATGATACTGATCCCCACCACCCTCATGGGAGCAACCCTGCCGATCATCAGTAAATACTGCGTCACCGATGACAGCCAGATGGGAACTCAGGTGAGCCTGCTCTATGCGCTCAACACCCTGGGCGCTGCAGTGGGTTGTCTGATGACCGGATTCTTCCTGATGGGCACATTCGGGGTTCTCCAAACCGTTCTTCTGGCGGCAGGGGCAAACCTGCTGATCGGAATCGGCGCACTGAGAATTTATCTGGAAACCGTTCCTGGTGCCGACTGGAAGTTTCGGCTCCCACCCTTACAGGTACCGCGCATCGACTTGAACGCGGACCAGAAATTCTGGATGGGCATCAGCTTTATCTCAGGATTCACGGCTTTGGCCTATCAAGTGTTATGGACCCGGCTACTGGTGTTCAGTATTGCCAGCACCGTCTATTCCTTCAGCATGATGCTCACGGTCTTTCTTCTGGGAATCTTTTTTGGAAGCCTGTTGTTGATCCCTCTGGCATCGCGGATCCATAACATTCGCACCGCCTTGTTAATCCTGCAGGCCGGCACGGGTCTTTACGTGATCGGCTCCCTGTACGGGCTCGAGTCCATCCTTTCCGCTCCCTGGAACGGCTACAACCTGACCGATCCGGGTACAGCGTTTTTGCGCTACTTCACAGATTCCGCCGGACTCATGCTGATACCCACCCTGCTGTTGGGCATGTGCTTTCCCTTGTTGATAAAAATTGTTTCCGGCGGACATCAAAACATCGGCAAGGCCACCGGCCAAATCTATTCGGCAAATACGCTGGGGGCGATTTTCGGATCTTTATGCGCGGGCTTCCTGTTGCTGCCAAATCTGGGAAGCCAGGTCAGCCTGACTCTGATCGCCACCCTGAACCTGCTGACCATGGTTTTACTGTTCTCTACCGGAAACTATATTAGCTCGGCGGTGCGCAAAGGATTGACCGTCGTGTTCACAGCACTGATCCTCTTTGTCAACATAGCTATTCCAAAAAATTTATTAAATCCATTTTTCATGCGAGACAGTGCCGGCAAACGCAACATTAACAAGTTGATGTATTTCGAGGAGGGCCTCTCCGATACAGTGGCCGTGTTCAAAGACGATTATGGCATTCTCGACCCAACCGCAAAACGGTTGATCACCAACGGCATTTCCATGTCTGCCTCCAACCTGATCGCAACACGCTACATGAAATTGTTTGCCCATGTTCCTATCCTGTTGGTGGATCAACCCGATGACGTGTTGGTGGTATGCTTTGGAACCGGGCAAACCACAGGCGCGGCGGGCATTCACCCGCGCGTCAAATCCGTCGACAGCCTCGAGCTATCCACTAGTGTCATCAACGCAGGAAAAATGTTTGCCGACCAGAACCATCAGGCGCTTGACAACCCCAAAATAAATTTCATCATTCAGGATGGCAGGAACCACCTTCTGACCACCAAAAAACGTTACGACGTCATCACTTCCGAGCCACCACCTCCCCGTACCGCGTTCACCGTAAACCTGTATACCCGGGAATATTATGAGCTCCAGAAAAGTCGCCTGAAACCAGGAGGAATCGCCGCCCAATGGATTCCCCTCCACAGTCAGGGAGAAGAAGAAGTGGATATGCACTTCAGAACCTTCCAATCCGTTTTCCCTTACACCATGGGCTGGCTTTCGGTGGCAAACGAAATTCTTATTATCGGGTCCGATCAGCCCATCAAAATTGATTTCGAAAAACTTAAAGTCCGCCTGGAAGAGCCTGAAATTAAAAAAGCACTGGCTGATATTGAAATCCCCAATATCTTTTCCTTTCTCAGCAATATCTGGCTGCTGGATGAACAAGTTCAAGCTTTAGGCAAGGGCCACCCCCTTATCACTGACAACCATCCCGCTATTGAGTTTTATCTCGACTTGGGGAATGTGATCGACGTATCCGGAAGAGAAAAGTATGTATTCAACCGGGCTTCTTTTGATCAAGTTGCCAACCATGTGGAGAATCTTTCCCCGATAGACAGAATAACTCTGAGGACCTATTACCAGGCCATGGATATTTACCAACGTGGCGTGATGTACAGCAACCGGGGACAACTGCTTAAAGCCTTGAGTATGATAGAAGACAACAATCTCATCCGCTACCATCTGCAGGCGGGCAAAGACCAGATGGCCCTGTTGATCAAACAGGTGGAACAAAATCCTGAAATGCTGGAGAACCTGCTCAACCTGGGCCACAGCTATTATCAAGTTGGCGAGTATGAGAAAAGTGCTGAAATTCTTAAAATGGTTTTGGCAAAAAACCCAAAAGTGAGTTTCGCCCACCTATATATGGGGTACAACCTTTTGGAATTGGGAAAAAAAGAAGAAGCCCTGGACTATTTCAAGAACACGGCAAAAAATGACCCGCGCCAAACGGGAACCGTAATGCGGGAAATTGGACTGGTCAACCTGCTTCAGCAAGCAGAAAAAAAATCAGGCGACAAGGGTCTTCAGCAATCGGTGGCCGAATTTTACAATATTAAAAATGAATATCTGAAGTCCCTGGAATATTCCCTCAAATCTCTTGATGAAGACCCGATGAATCTCAAAGTTTTGCAAAGCATCGTTTTCAGCTACCGAGGTCTAGGCGAAGCCAAAGAAGTACTCATGTATGGCAACCGCTATAGCATGATAGACCCCGATGAAATTCACCTGCAGTTCATCATGGGTGAAATTTATACCAAGCTCCTAAAATGCCAGAAGGCCATCCCGCTGCTGAAAAATGTGCTGAAAAAAAACGACACCTACCGCAACGCCCAAAAACTTTTAGACTCCTGCGAAAAATTCACAGATACACCAGATATTTAGGCCTCGATCCTTTGAAATCCTGGAGTAGTTCTCCCCACAGGTTGCATTCAAATTCAGGGAACCAAACGTTCGTCAATATTGCAGAATAATCCTCGGTCAGGTAAGACCGGGAATAAATTTACGCAAAAAACGGGCGACCAAAGCCGCTAACTGGAATAACTGGTTTTTAGCCCAGGCTTTGCGATCAAACAATTCTTTGTGTGTCTCTTTCAACAGTTTTGGAATTTCCAGCTTTTCCGGGCAACGCGGCAAACAATCCCCACATTCCGTACATTTAGAAGCAAAGTTTCCTGGAAACCAATGCCCTTCGCCTTCGAACATGTTGTAGCGGAACCTGCCGTAGTCCACCATTCCATAGGCTTTCAGCAAGTTTCGGAAACGTAACACTTCCGGAATATTTATTTCTTCGGGGCAAGGTAAACATTCTGTGCACAATGTGCAAAGACTAGATATCTTGGAAAGTGGCGCATCCATCTTAGCCAGAGTCTCGCCCATCGCCAAAGAACCCCCATCATTCAGGTCGGAAAGCGGCGCATCCATCTTAGCCAGAGTCTCGCCTATCGCCAAAGAACCCTCCTCATTCAGGATAGAACCCTCCTCATTCAGGATAGAACCCTCATCAGTCAGGATGGAAAGGTTTTGTCCAAAATGCTCCGGCTCATGGATCCCCATACTCAAAGTCGTGATTTCCGGGTGGCTCAGACAAAACCGTCCGTTAAACTCAATCGCAGTCAAAGGGTGACAGGTCTCCGCTACCTTTTTTGAGGGTTTCCACAACATGCCTCCCTTTTCATTGGGAGAAATGATGAATACGCCAATATCTTTCTCCCCCGCCAATCGCACTGCGGCAAGGTTGCGTTGAAAAAAATAATAATAATGCAGGTTCACAAAGCTGAACAGATTGGTATTCAGGGCCTCAAGAATGATATCCAGAGAAGCATGCGTGGAAAAACCAATATGCCTGATGAGTCCTTCTTCGCGCAGTCGATGCAAGACCTCCACCGGCCCTCCAGGCTTAACCGCCGCTTTCAGCCTCTCTTCATTATTGATCCCATGCCACCCATAAAAATCAAGGTAGTCCAACTTTAAACTATGCAATTGCTCTTCAACCAGTGCGCGGGTTTCCTCCCCGGTCATCGGAGCCCCTTTGGTCATCATCTTAAAACTCTCGCGAGGTACGCCTAGTTCCTTAAGAGCCACGCCATAAAGGCTTTCACTTTTCATATAGCCATGAGCCGTTTCAATATGGTTGATTCCAAGCTCCAGGGCCTGAGAGGTAATTTCAATGCAGTTTTTAACCGACTCCGAAGGAAGATGCGCGCGGGGGGGATTCCACCCATTTTTAAAACGCATTCCTCCAAGAGTGATCACCGAGATATTTTCTTCCGTTTTTCCGAACCGACGATATTCCATAGTTATAGGATGGTTTTTGGCTCAATTCGTTGCCAATCTCTTTCTTAACGGGACAATTACCAGATCAATACCTTAAATCCAGATCAATACCTTAAATAATGACTGGTGAGCTTTGAGATTTCGTTGTAACCCAGGCGTTTTTGGTATGACTTGTTTTGCAACAATTGATTGAGTTGACAAACAACCCCAGTTCTGCGATTATAGTAAATATTTTTGAAAATGTTCACTATAAATTTGCCATGAAAATTACTGCGGAAACCACTGAAGAAACCAGAAATATCGTCCTCGACAAGGCGTTTATACGGTTTGGTCGTTACGGGTTTGGCAAAACTACCATGGCAGAAATCGCCAAAGACTGTGGGATGTCAGCGGGCAACCTGTACCGATATTTCGAAAATAAAAAGGAAATTGGTGTAGGTTGCTGCAAACGTTGCATGTCCGAAAAGCTTGAAATTGTAAGGAAAATTGTCTCGAACCACCGCCTGAAACCCGAAAAAAAACTGCACGCCGTTGCTCTGGAAGTCCTGGAATACATGCATTGCCAGTTCTCAGACCAACCTGCATTGATGGAACTGATCGACTTTATTTCTGGGGAACGCTGGGATATCGTCTTGCAATACATGGAGAAGGAAAAATCTCTGCTTTCGGAAATTCTCTCGGAAGGAAACCGTTCCGGCGACTTCGATATTCCTGACGTGCTAGAAACCGCTAAATGGGTTCAGGCCGCCCTGATAAAATTTATCGCCCCAAGATATATGGACGCGTTCAGCCTGGAAGAATTAAAGAAAGAAGCAGTCGGTGTGGTTGGTATACTGACAACAGCATTGAAGAAGTAAAAAAAATTAACGTCTAACTAAATATTACTCAAATTATTTAATATTCAGACATGAATACATCAAACGATATGAACACATCAAATGATATGAACACATCAAACTATGGTTTTGGCGATTGGGTGATACGCTTTCGCTGGTTGATTATCCTCACAACCCTCCTGCTTGTCCTTGTAGCAGCATCGGGAGCGCGTTTTCTCGGTTTTTCCACTGACTACCGGGTATTCTTCAGCAAAGATAATCCGCAATTGGTTGCTTTCGAAACCCTACAAAACACCTACACCAAAAATGATAATGTGATGTTCGCCGTAGAACCAAAAGACGGCAAGGTCTTCACACGTGAAACATTGGCAATCATAGAGGAAATCACCAAAGCTTCCTGGAAAATCCCTTACTCCACCAGGGTCGATTCCCTCACCAATTTCCAACACACCTGGGCCGATGAGGATGACTTGGTGGTTCAGGACCTGGTAGAAAACGCCCTTGGCTTTTCGGCCGCACAATTAAAAAAAGTACAAGCCGTGGCCTTGGCCGAACCTCTCCTACTGAACCGGCTGATCACCCGAAAATCAGATATCACCGGCATCAATGTCACCATCAACCGTCCTCAAAAAACCGTTACCGAAACACCAGAGGTGGTTACGTTTGCCCGCGAGATGAGAGACAATTTCCAGAAAAAATATCCCAACATAAACATCTATTTGACTGGCGTTGTGTTTATGGACAATGCTTTTAACGAGGCTGGAGAAGGGGATATGAAATCCCTCGTCCCTGTCATGTATGCCATTGTCCTGATTATAATGGTTGTCAGCCTGCGAACTTTCTGGGGAACTTTCGCTACCATTTTGATCATGGCGTTTTCTATTCTTACAGGTATGGGGCTTGCCGGCTGGTCGGGAATTCTTTTAACTCCCATTTCCGCCAACGCGCCGACGATCATTCTCACCCTTGCGGTGGCAGACAGCATTCATATCCTGGTCACCCTGTTGCATGCGATGCGGAGTGGTAAATCCAAATACGATGCGATCAGAGAATCATTGCACATGAACCACCAGCCGGTTTTCATCACCAGTCTCACTACGGCGATTGGGTTCCTAAGCCTGAATTTCAGTGATTCACCCCCCTTCCGCGACCTCGGAAACATTGTCGCTGTAGGGGTGATGGCGGCTTATGTTTATTCCGTATTTTTCTTGCCAGCGATGATGGCCATTTTACCTTTACGTGTGAAGGCGGTCTCTTCTTCTCACAATGGTTTCATTGACACTCTTGGCAATTTTGTTATCCATAACCGGAATTTGCTTTTCTGGGGGATGATACTAATCATCACCATCCTCTCATTTCAAATTCCTCGAAATAATGTCGATGAAAAATTTAACGAATATTTTGACACCCGTTATCAGTTCCGGATTGATAACGATCATATAATAGACAATTTAACCGGATTTGAATCCATTGAGTATTCCCTCAGCGCGGGAGAATCGGGAGGAATCAGCAATCCCAAGTACCTTAAAAAACTCGAAGAATTTGCCGACTGGTACCGCGAGCAACCCGGAGTCATGTATGTCGGAACCCTGACAGACACTATAAAACGGTTGAATAAAAACATGCATGGGGATGACGAATCCTATTACCGTCTGCCCGAAGAACGCAATCTTTCCGCGCAGTACTTATTGCTCTATGAGTTATCCCTGCCATTCGGACTAGACCTGAACAACCAAATCAACATTGACAAATCCTCCACCCGGTTTACCGCCGTACTCGAAAGTATTTCAACCAAAGCGGCGTTGGACCTGGAAAATTCCGCTCAGGAATGGCTGAAGAAAAACACGCCGCCCGAGATGGCTTCACACGGGGCGAGTCCTTTAATCATGTTTTCGCATATCGCCAAGCGCAATATAGAGAGCATGATGAAGGGTGCCGGGCTAGCCCTGGTTTTGATTTCTGTGATCCTGATAGTGGTTCTGCGCAGCTTTAAACTCGGGCTTATCAGCATCATGCCCAACATGATTCCAATGGTCATGACTTTTGGCATATGGGGATGGGTCGTTGGGGAAATCGGGCTGGCGGTTTCGGTTGTCGCACCGGTGGCCCTCGGTATTATCGTTGATGATACCGTACACTTTTTAAGTAAGTTTCGCAGAGCCCGAATAGAACTCGGCAAATCAATAGAAGAGGCGGTGCGTTATTCGTTCCGCACTGTGGGGACCGCTCTGTTCCTGACATCGACTATCCTGGTGTGCGGCTTTCTGGTGCTGGCTCTCTCCGGATTTCGCATGAATGTTCAACTCGGACTCATGACTACCATTTCTATTCTTTGCGCCCTGGTGGTGGATTTTCTGTTTCTGCCAACTCTTTTAATGAAATTAGACCGGACAACAACGGAAAATGAAAGTCATCTAAAAAAGGAGAGTTTAACGTGAAATACATGATTTATATTTTATCCATAGCAATATTTTTTAATGCCAGCCCATCCGCTTCCGAGACACCGGAAGAAAAAGGACTCGCCA
>WASV01113520.1_pt1 | contig 29753 bp, 23 predicted proteins | sample 5698531 | NCBI WGS metagenome assembly WASV01 (sample SAMN11175559, study PRJNA528189) | sponge metagenome | isolation source: marine sponge | host: Myxilla | place: Antarctica: Western Antarctic Peninsula, King George Island | collected 2013-01 | reverse complement strand
GTTGACCCCCCCTTTTTCCCCCCCCCGGGCAGACCCCGCCATGAGTAAATGCGGCGTGGTCGCTAAATCCTGCACCGCCGGTTCTCCGGTAACATCTTTGCCAATCGCCAGGGTGAGGTTGGACTCCGACTCCTGAAACACATCTGATATCATGACATCTTTAAAATAAATGGTCTCACGCCGAAGGTTGGGAATCTCAACGCCCACCACCGGTTTGCCCGGTACAGGAGCTAGAATGCGGAGCCCTACACAACGCATAGCCAACGACAGGTCGTCCGCCAGAGATACAATGCGGCTGACCTTGATTCCCGGTGCCGGCTCATACTCAAACAAAGTGATGACCGGACCCGGTAGAACCTGAACCACCCGCCCCTCAATGCCAAAGTCGGATAACTTTTTTTCCAGAATGGCACTGCTGGCAAAAATCTCATCGCGGGTTTTCTCTGACCGAACTTCTTTATCCGGCGGAGGGTCTTCCAGCAAAGAAAGTGGGGGAACCTGATATTTGCCAGACGAAGCCATGAAAGCAAAATGATCCTGAACAACAAACTCGGCTTTTTCTTCCTTGGTTTTCTTTGTCTTCTCTCCAATCTTCGCCACCGGTTCAGGCCGGGTACGGGTGACGATCACCGGTTCCACCGCCGCTTTATTAGTTTCCTGCATCTCCTCTCGCACCGTTTGGAATTTCTCGATCAAAGCCCGTGTGGCCAACAGGCCTTTCAAAGTCATATTTTTTATTGCATTCGCCCCAAGTATTGAAACTGCAGCCAGGGCTTTGAACGTTTTTCCGATTCCTTCCACCAGAGCGTTGACCGGAATGCGCGTCATCACCAGAAAGGCCACGAACAATAAAGTGATCAGGGTCAGCACTGCTCCTGAAGCATTCAACCATGTCACCAAAAATCCACCAAGGCCAGCGCCGACCAAACCGCCGACAGGAAGAACCGCTGACCCAAAAAACGGATCGACCTCGAACTGGGTCGCGAGCAGAGAACATAGTCCGATCAAAAATAAAATTCCCGCACTTAAAATCAACGGCCAGTTGTGAAAATCTTTTCCCCGAATCAAAGCCCAACCTAAAAGTGCCGTGACCACCGGAAAGAAAAATGAACCACTGCCAAAAACGCGGACCAGTCCATCGGAAAAATAAGCTCCGACCATGCCGGCAGAGTTTGCCACGTTCGCCTCAGTAACACTTTTATTGAAGGACGGGTCATCGGGGGAAAAAGTCGTCAACGCCATCAAGCCAAATACAGTGAAGGCGAGTGCAACCACACCAAAAAAATCTCGGATTAGCATATGTACTGTTTTTTCTTCATTCATGAGTCATAATTCTCGGGTTGGTTTTGGTTATCAATCGATGAACAGTGCTCTGGAAAACCGTGTCCTGCTTCCAGTTCGCATCATCGGGTTCCGGGTAGTCGAGGTTATAGTGCAAACCCCGGCTTTCTTTTCGGATCATGGCTCCCTGAATGATCAACTGCGCCGTGATGGCGATGTTTCTCAACTCCAAGGTGTCCTTGGTGATTTTAAAGTTCCAGTAATATTCCTGAATCTCTTCTAGCAGAAGCTGAATGCGACGCTCGGCCCGTTTTAGACGATTGTCGGAACGAACAATGCCGACATAGTTCCACATTAACCGGCGGATTTCGTCCCAGTTGTGTGATACAACGACCGACTCGTCACTGTCCACCGCGCTTCCGGGGTCCCATTCAGGAATCCGCTCCAACGGGCTTTTAAAGTTTTTGGTTTCCTTAAACAATTTCACCGCCTTCTCCACCGCACGGTGCGAGAGCACCAGTCCTTCCATTAGGGAGTTGGAAGCCAGCCGATTGGCACCATGCAAACCGGAGAAACATACCTCTCCACTGGCAAAAAGCCTTTTAATATTGGTCTGACCGTTGACATCCACCACCAGTCCACCGCACATGTAATGCGCCGCCGGCACAACAGGAACAGGCTCCTGCGACATGTCGAATCCGAATTTCAGACAGGTTTTATAAATATTTGGGAAGCGCTCACGAATACGGTAACCCTCAAGATGCGTGGCATCCAGCAGCACATAATCGTCGCCATTCATTTTCATTTCGTAGTCGATGGCCCGCGCCACCACATCACGGGGAGCCAGACAACCCAAAGAATGGTAGTTTTCCATGAACGTGTCGCCGTTTTGTAAACGCAGGATTCCGCCCTCGCCCCGCACCGTCTCCGAAATGAGAAACGATTTCGCTTTCGGGTGGAACAGACAGGTGGGATGGAACTGGAAAAACTCCATATTGGCGATTTGCGCTCCGGCCCGATAAGCCACCGCAATACCATCACCGGTGGCCGTGTCCGGATTCGATGTATAAAGATAAACCTTGCCCGCACCGCCGGTGGCCATGAGAATAACCTGGCCCACCATCGTCTCGACCTTTTGCGTCGGGTGGTTCAGGACATAAAGTCCCAACACCTCGTCCTGGTCGCTACCCGGCTGAATCTTCTCCTCGAGCCTGGCCCTGGTGATGAGGTCGATAGCCATATGATGTTCAAATATTTCTATATTGTCATGAGAGTGAACCGCTTCGATGAGGGTGCGTTCAATCTCCCAGCCAGTCAGGTCATTCGCATGCAGAATGCGACGTTTGGAGTGTCCGCCTTCTTTTCCCAGATCAAACTCGGCACCACCCACGCGGTCGAACTGGGCACCGAGGTCGATCAACTCACGAACTCGCGCCGGACCCTCGCGGCAGGCGATGCGTACAAAATCTTCATGGCAGAGTCCGCGCCCGGTTTCCATCGTGTCCTGAACATGCAACTCGAACGAATCGTCCTCGGCCATCACCGAGGCGATACCGCCCTGGGCATATTTGGTCGCCGACTCCTCCAAAGCGTCCTTGGTAATGATTCCCACCGAGCCGAACTTGCAGACCTTGAGCGCAAAGGTCAGCCCCGCCACACCCGAACCTATTACGATGAAATCTTTTTCAATACCCATGCCCGGATTGTATCAAATTACCCCTTTAAAATCAACTAACTAGACCCGAAAATCCGCCGAGGCAGATAGGTGGGCTAGCGCGACCACAAAAGGGCATGAAAATACTTCCCTCCTGGCAAGGAGAATTGAGGGGGTTATTCAAGCTTACAAAAACTTTCAAAGAACAGAAAATAAGGTGTTCACCCTTCGTTCTTCGACAAGCTCAGAATGACTCAGGGTGACATTTATGGCAATTTAAGTCCGGACTGAAGAGTGATCATACCATCGGCGTACTGCTTGCCAAACTCGGGGAACAAGTCGGGGTGGGTGCAATAGGCGAGAATTTCCAAGGAGTCTAGAATGCGCGGACCGGGACGGTTGAAATAAGAATTTCCATCCACCAGATAAAACCGGGGAGCTTGCCAGTCCTGCCATGGAATTTGATTTTTCAGCAGTTCCATTTCCTTCAAGGTTTGGTCCAACTTATAACCACAAGGTTTCACCACCACAACGTCAGGGTTGATTTGAGTTAAGACTTCTCGATCCACGACGGGCGCAGGTTGGCCACTCTCGGCGATGCACACCTGACCCCCGGCAATGTCGATCATTTCAGGAAGCCACATGCCGCCGACATAAATGGGGTCGATCCATTCTATCGTCAAAACATTCGGCTTCTCATTTCCTTGGTCAGTAAGGCGGTCGCATACGAACTTGACCCGCTCATCGACTTCTCTCAGAAACTGTTGTCCTTTTTGTTTCACTCCCAGCGTCTCGGCAGTGCTCAGGATATCGTTCCAGATATTTCCTAGTTTTTTTGGCTTGAGAGAAATAATTTTTGCACCCAGCAGTTCCCGGCAAGCTTCTTCCACCTGCGAAAACGAAACAGCGCAGACATCGCACAGGTCCTGCGTCACGATGAAGTCAGGTTTAAGGGATTTCAACAGTTCCACATCGAGATCATAAACAGATACAGCGTTTCTCATCACCTCAAGAACTGATTTATTAATGGCCGAGCTATCGAGCGACGGATTGACACGGGTGGAAGTGAGACGAGGCAGGGACTGGACAGTCTCGGGATAATCGCATTCATGCGACACGCCGACGAGGTTTTCCTCCAACCCAAGTTTCACCAGAATTTCTGTCGCCGATGGAAGCAGACTAACCAGTTTCACGAGCTCTCCTTGCTGACATAGGAAATAACAAGAGCAGTGCTGTCACAGTGCTGATGGTAACACCCATTCTAAGCCCTACGGGTTCATAATAAAATTTGATGTGATGGCGCTACCCGGCCCTAATCGAACGCCCCTATAAAAATAATTGGCACGGTGGATGTGTTCGGGCTTTCCCTCCACTTCCACCTTCCAACCCTGGAAGTATGTATCGAGCAAAACCAGAAAGCCTTCTTCGTTCTGGCTGGTTTCAAGGCTCACCCAGTTTGGATTATATCCGATGCCCATGCCTGGGCGAGGTATAGTTTCATAGGGTAGACAAAGGGTAGGCAAAATTTTGGATATTCCGGAAGAAAAAAGTTTTTGCTTCAAACAAAACCGGGTAGAAAAACAGGATAAAAACAGACATGATAAAAATAGACAGGAGAAAACAGATGGCAGGAGGGGTGCCCCATGTCGGGACAGGAGGTTTTCCTTCATTCCAGGACCACTTTTAAAGTCTCTGAAACGAAATAATGCTGAATCGACTAAAAAAAACTCCCCTCTCCCCACCAAACAAGCGGGGAGCGAGGAACTTTCATCACAAAAATCTACGGGGTAATAGCACCATTTTGATTTATGGTATAGGTGGTCTTATCGGTATCACTCTTGTGAATAGCTGTTGCTGAAAAGTCAGCTTCACTACCGGTAAGGGTAATGGTAATCTCGTCTGTCGAGGCATAACCATAAGTCGTATTTGTAATATCTCCCACAGCACAAGCAGTCGTAGGCGTAGTATCCGCCCAATAAGCTTTGCAGGCAAGATACACATTATTCAGATGGCCTTTTGCATCCTTTTGGTAAGCTCTGTTCTTGTAAGCGCTGAACTGAGGAATCGCGATAGCGGCCAAAATACCGATAATGGCGATAACGATCAACAACTCGATAAGAGTGAAACCCTTTTCACCTCGAACCCGTCTAAATTTGGATAGCATTTTTACTCCTTCATGGTTAGCAAAACAAACTTTATGGTTAACAAAAGAAACTTTGGATAAGCAAAATCTACAGTTAGCTAATTACGAGCAAACCCCGTGCCTTCTAAACAAACATCGCAGTTATTTATTATAACCTCTTTATTTTGAATACGTTATAAATTTTCTTCTTCAGGGAAAATTTTAAACCTTGGTCCCAGAATCAAAAATGACAAATTTTTTCAAAAGTGAGAGGGTTTTAAAAGAATGAAATCCATACACTCATTATCCCTTGCCATATATAGAGGCTTATGAAACGATTCCCAATATGAATAGGGAATTAAAGCGAGTGGGTTTGCTGGGAGGAACGTTTGACCCTGTCCATCACGGGCATCTGGGCCTAGCCACACAGACAATGCAGCTCTTTGATTTACAAAAAGTTTTGTTCATCCCTGTGAGCCAGTCTCCGCACAAGCTGCATGACCGGTCTACCTCTTCGCCACACCGGGTCGCCATGCTGGAATTGGCCCTCGAGCAGGAAACCGCGTTTTCCATTGATTTGCTGGAGATTGAAAAAGGGGGCGTTTCTTATACTATTGAGACTTTATCCCTGTTAAAGAAAAGCCATCCCGACTGGGAGCTTTTTCTGATTCTTGGGGCCGATGCCTTCATGTTGATGGATACTTGGAAAAGCTTTGCCAATATACTAAAACTTTGCCACATACTGGTAGGCACACGGCCAGGGACCCAGTTAGAGCTTTCGGCTAAATTGAGCCAGGCACTGGGAAGCAAAAAAAATCCGCTGGAAAATAATAACCTGCCTTTAACTTTGATTCCGGTCGCAGGGAAAACCATACAGCTATATCAAATTCCAACACAAGATATTTCATCCAGAGAAATCCGGCTTAAGGCGCAAGCAGGAAAAGAAATCAAAAATTTGTTGCCCCTCGCAGTTGATCATTATATTATGAAACATCAATTATATCGGAAAGCGTCCCCTCCAACTATGGTTTGAATGAGAGAAAAATTAAGCACTCTTCAACAGCTAGTCGTTGATTCTGCCGCAGAAAAAAAGGCTTTTGACATTCTCATTCTGGACTTGCGGAACCGCTCGGACCTGACAGATGCTTTCATGATCTGCAGTGGAAACTCCAAGGTTCACGTTCAATCTATTGTTGATGCCATCCTCGACAAGTATTACCAGACCCGCAATAAACCCTTTGCTATAGAAGGTTATTCGGGGGGCACCTGGGTGGTGGTCGATCTTGGAGATTTAATAGCACATGTTTTTCATAAAGAAGCCCGTCTTTACTACGACCTCGAACGTCTATGGGGTGATGTTCCTGTTATCAAGGCAGTAGGCCAATAAAGATTCCCCTTTGACCTTTTAAACCACACCTTTAAACCACACCTATGAACAAAAAAAAAATAGCGCGATTTCGTTCCCAATTAGAATCCATCCGGTCCGAGCTACTCGGGGGTGTTGAAAAGTCAAACCATGATGTAAAAGAAAACGATATCGGACAAATGGCTGACATCAGCGACGATGCCGCGCGCGCCTACAACCGTCAGGTGGAAGGGGAACTGGGCGAACAGGGGTGGCAAAAACTCAAACAAGTTGACGCTGCCATCAAAAAAATTAGCGAAGAGAAATATGGAATATGTGCCCAATGCGAAAGTACTATTCCCGAAGCCCGGCTGAAAGTAGTCCCCTACACAGAATTCTGCACTCAGTGCCTGAGCGAAATGGAAAAGAACCTCAAAGCCAGCAGCATCAATGACAAAACCCTGCTCGAGGAGAACTAAGCGTGTCCTTGAAGCAAATCATCGTCTTTCTGGTTTTTGCCCTGCTCTCCATTTATACAGCGTTCCTGAATCCTCATGATTCGGTAGTTCACATCACCCAAAATCAGTCGCTGAAGTTACCAACCGTTCTGCTTTTATTGGGTTCTATCCTTATCGGTGTGGTCGTTACGGTTTTCCTATTTTGGACTTTTAATTTCAAAAACTCACTGACGCGCTGGAAAACCGGTTTTAAAAATAACCGGGTCGAGAAAAGAAATCGCCAGATTGAAACCCTGTTCAAAAAAGGAGAAAGGTTTTTTATCTGCGGCAAGACGGGTAAAGCGCAAAACCTTATCGAAAAGGTCCTCGACACATCTCCAGAACATGTCGATGCGCTCAACCTGATGGGGCGAATCCTGTCTACCACAGGCAAACCCGAGCAGGCAGAAATTTTTCATAAGAAAGCTCTTGCCCTCGAACCGCGAAACATCCATGCGCTCTTTGATCTAGCGGATACCTATTCTAAAACCGGCCGCCAAAGCGAAGAAATCGCGCTATTCCAGAAAATGCAAGAGATGAATCCGGACACGGCCGCCCCCTCACTCCATCTTCGTGATATATATTTGAAACAGGAAGATTGGAAAAAAGTTTGCATCCTGCAGAAAAAAGTTCTGCCTCTTCTGCGGGAAAACAATGAAGAATGGAAAAAGGAAAAAACCAATCTTGGCCAGTTTCTTTTTGAACTTGGCAAGAAAAGTCTGCAAGCGGGAAACCGGGACAACGCTATTTCCGAATTTAAACAGGCCATCCGCACTTCTGAACAATGCCTGCCGGCCTACTTGTCATTGGGCGATGCCTATCTTGAATCCGGAAAACAAAAACAGGCGTTAAAAATCTGGAAAACCGGATTTCAAAAAACCAGTGATAGAGCCTGCCTGGTCCGTTCGCAAATCGCGCTCAGGGAATCTGATAACTATCAGGAACTTTTGTGCACCTATGAAGAATCTCTAGAAGCCACAAACCCGAAAGACCGATCCCTGCTGGTGCTTTTATTGTCTACCTTTTATCTGGAACATGGGTTGGAAGGTAAAGCCCAAGATCTGCTGGAGAACAATCTGCCCCAACAACCTCTCCTTCACTCTTTGTTGCTAGAAAATACGCGGCATTCAGGAAACGGTGATAATACTGAAACCTTTGAACTAACCCGCGACGCCATCTTCGCCCTCTCTGGCGAGCCACCGGTGGCAACGGGCAATAGCCCATTGAGCCGAGAGCTTGGTTGCTAGCAGTAAAAAGATAGTACTAGTTGCCACCAGGCGTGGCCCGGTTAGCGGTTTTTGTTTTGATTTTGCGCCAGTTTTAGACCAGAAAAAAGGCTAAAAATCGTCCAGTGGTGGGATATTTTTGCGGCGGTCCCGCTTTGACTTGGTTTTTTCCTTCTGGAATTTTCTCCACTCCGCCCTGTCCTCTTTCGAGGGGAGAGGAGTTTCCTCCTCATCCCAGAGATCCTGTAATTTTATCTGAATCCCTTTCTTCGTTCCTTTCGGCAGGTTACGTTTACCCTCTTCAAACTCCTTGGCGGTCAACCCCGCTTCCATATCAAACAGGTCTTTTTGCTCCTTTTTTCTGCGCCGAACCGATAAAGCCTCTGCCCGCAGTCGAATTTCCCTGGCATTGACCAATCCGCTTTTCCAGGAAGCCGGGATGTTATCGAATCCATAAAGCGCTCCAGCCAAAGCTCCCACCAAGGCCCCCAACATTTCCGTCTCCCGCCCGTGACCCAGAGAATGCGTGAGAGTGGAAGCGAAACCCGACTCCGGCGGGTGGAGCACGCAATACAAAGCCAGCGGAAGCAAAGTCATCACAAACCCTTGCGAAGGGTGACGGATTTCCAGTTTGGTGAAAGAGTCAGAATATTCCGAGAGCCATTTCAAAAGATCCGGTTCGTTAAATTTTTCCTCCATTCCCTTAAGGGCTCCGCTCAAAGCGTTGGAGTCCTTAAGCCCACCGTCTTCCGATTCCGGGAATCTCGACTGATAGTCCACTTCCGCCTGACGACATATTTCTTCCGCCTCCCGCAAAATATTAGATGAGGAAATCTCTTCGGGACGTAACGCCAGAAACCGAGTCACTAAAAACCCGGTTAACACGGTTCCCACAACTTCAAACCGGTTCCGGCTCATTAACAGGCAGGCATCAAAACATTGTCTTGCCAGAGTTTTGGACCATTTGCCCTGAAACAAAGCCAGGGGAACGGCCAGGTTGACGAACAAAGAGGTTGAAGAGTCCTGTTCCGAGACTTGGCCCCCCTCCCGGTCATCCAGTAGATCCACCGCCCTCCACAGGCAAGCCGAGTGGTTACGGTAAACCCCGAAATAACCTTCCGGCCCCGCTTTCGCAAGCTCTTGAAAGTTTTTCGCCGATTCCACCAGAAACTGTTTTTTGTTTTTAAGTAAGGCATCGCCCACCGCCAGAGCGCATTGGGTGGGAGCTCCATACAATCCTTGCATGCGGTAACTTTTGATCCCCTTTCCCATGATCGGGCGCACATCCTTGAAATCGTCCATCGCCCCAAAAATCTGTCGGATGGCAGCGGGCTTCAATCCTTTCGCAGGTCGGCCCATGGCATCGCCAACCGCCATGCCAAACCAACTGCCAATCACTTTATCCCGAATATCCATAAAATATTTTTTCCAAACTGAATGGAGCAAAGGCTTTTTATGCCCCTTCGAGGCATGAAGACAAATGAAGAATTATCACAAGCCGAGGAAACTCTTTGTCAGCCAGATAGGGCCATTGCCAGTCGCCTCTCTCGCTAGAGAGCCATTAATGGGGTGGGATGATTTTGTTCGGCAATGATCATTTTCGGCGAGTCCTGCCCCAACGCCTGGCGGGCGGTGATTCGGGCCAGTTCCGGATGGTTGTTGGTCTCACTCATATGCATCAACACAACGAGCCGCAATCCAGAATGCTTGACCGATGACAACAATTCGCCACAAGCCTCGTTGGAAAGATGCCCGACATCACTTTTAATTCTTCTCTTGGTGACCCAGGGATAGGGTCCGGCATCCAACATGTCCACATCGTGATTGGACTCGATGAGCAGGGCATCCAGTTTTTGCAGTTTGTTTGTAACTTCTTGCGTTACTTTTCCAAGGTCGGTTGCAAGACCCAAACGCAATCCCCGATAATGGATGACAAAGGCCACCGATTCTTCCGCATCATGAGGGGTGGCATAAGGTTCCACCACCAGATCACCGAATTCAACAGGCTGTCCGGCGCGGATCGGATTGAAACCGGGAAGCGTTCCCATAGAAGGACCGGCTCGTTTAAAAGTCCCTTCGGTGGTGAAGAGCGGAAGTTGATGTTTCCTTAAAAGCGGGCCCATACCGCGGATGTGGTCAGAGTGTTCGTGCGTGGCGAATACTGCATTCAATCCATTTAAGGATCGATCGATATGAGCGATGCGTTGAGAGAGTTTTTTTTCGCTCAAGCCGGCGTCAATTAAAATACGCTTTTCGCCTGCCTCGATATAAACCGAATTACCACCACTACCGCTGGATAATATAGAGAATTTTAGGCGGGGAGACACGGACTGGCCCTCATGATCAGACAAGTGTCCTTTTGCTTCTGGAATTTGGATGATAGTTCTTCCTCAGAGAAATAAAACTTTACTTGATACACAAAGGATTGCAGCAAACCTGCAGGCAGTGGCTACAAAAACCAGTAGCGGCCGACACTAGAAATTCTAACATAGAAACAGCCAATCGTTGAATCAGGAATCTATCGATTGGCATTTTCAAGTTTCATTCATCAATCTTCTATTTGAGCTTTTTGCAGAGCACCGCTGTAATCAACAAACACCGATTTCCATTCGGTGAAAATTTCCAGCGCAGTGGTCCCGGCTTCGCGGTGACCATTACCCGTTCCCTTGGTACCGCCGAACAGGAGTTGCACTTCCGCCCCTATGAAAGAATCCGTCCTGGCATTTACCCTATAGCCAACTCAAAGAACTTTTAAAGTTTTCACAGTTTGCATTTCACCGAAAGTGGTGACAGAACTTTCTTAAAGAACTTTTAAAATTTCCTCTTCCGGCATCTGGTCCGCGATTTCGACCGAGCCGATTTCAGTGACCAAAATGAACCTTATTTTATGGCCTATGGTTTTTTTATCATGATACAAAGATTCAATCACGGCTGAGGAATCCAGATCCGGCATATCTACCGGCAGACCCAGATTTTTCAGCAAAGCTTCCAGTCGCTTTGGGACTTCTTCAGAACATTTTCCTACTGAATGAGACAGCTGTGCCGCACGCACCATTCCCATCGCCACCGCTTCCCCATGCACAAACCGGGCATATTCCGTCAACGATTCGATGGCATGACCAAAAGTATGGCCAAAGTTGAGAATCATCCGATAATGGCTTTCCCGCTCATCCTTTTCAACCACTCTCGCCTTTATGGCACAGGAAGTCTCAACGATATGAGCAAGGGATTTGTGATCAAGGTTGAGAATTTTCTTATAATGCGTTTCCAGAAATTCAAAAAGTCTGGCATCGGCAATGACCCCATATTTGACAACCTCTGCAAGTCCCGCCCGGTATTCTTTATGGGAAAGCGTCCTGAGAGTTTCCAGGTCCGCCACGACCAGACGTGGTTGGTAAAACGCCCCAATCATATTTTTTCCCTTGGGGTGATTGACGGCTGTTTTTCCTCCAACACTACTGTCAACTTGGGAAAGTAAAGTGGTTGGCACTTGTATGAAAGGGATTCCTCTTTGATAAGTCGCCGCGACAAAACCCACCAGGTCTCCAATCACTCCGCCACCCAAAGCCACCAAAACAGATTTTCGGTCACAGTTCAATTCCAGCAGGTGGTCGTATAATTTTTCTGCCTGGCTCAGGTTCTTGGAGGATTCGCCTTCGGGGACTTCGATGATGTCGGTGGTCCATCCCTGTGCGATAAAACTCTCCGCCACCTCCTCGCCATAGAGATCATTGATAGAGGGGTGAGTGATGACCACAACCCGGCTGGGTTTAAAGACAGGCTTGAGGAACTCACCCGCCCGTTTTCTAAGACCAAGGCCAATAAGGATGTCATAACTTCTTTCACCCAGGTCAATGCCTAAACGTTGCATATTCCTATTATTTTATTTAGATGAGAATTTCTGTGCGTGATGCAACCTTGATTTAAACAGGTTTAAGCACAGAACTCAATTTGTTTCAATTATAGTGGGAGTGATAAACACCAGTAGCTCAGTAATCTTATCGGATTCAGCATTGCTTTGGAACAACAAGCCTAAAAGCAGAGTTATCATTTCCGGAATCAAAAATCCTTGCCCGGTCTGTGAGCTTATACCCGAGAGCCAAGATGATCTTTCGCTTTGTATCGAGCCGACAATCGTTTCCCTTTTCAATACGATCAATCGTTTGAACGGTCACGCTAGACTTTCTAGCCAGCTCGGCCTTGCTCATCATCTTAGCTTCCCGAATTTCCCGGACGCTATTGGTTTTGGCCATAGTAAATCCCATCCCTATGAAAAAAATAGTTCTGGCACTATTGGGTCTGACTGCTATCTAAAATACTTTTTTATGGAATACAGCAGTCTTATTTCAAATATACCAACTTTTCAATAAAATCATGAAAACTTTATAGATTAACTATTAATTTATATAAATTTAGTGTTTCGGCCCTTTCCGGCCCTTTCCGGGCCTTTTGCCACTTTTTATGACTTCAGTTAAATGGTTAAATGGCAGTTGCAAAAGCCGAGCGATTCCCTTACATTCTTCCTTATGAAACAAGTCTATTTGGATACTTTTGGCTGCCAGATGAATGTCGCCGATACCGACAGGATGGAACTCATCCTGTTCCATTCCGGCTACCGGCGCACCCAGGAAAAAGAGGATGCGGATCTGATTCTGGTCAATACCTGTTCGATCAGGGAAAAGGCGGAACAAAAAACATTCTCCTTGTTTGGTGAGCTAAAGCCTTTAAAAGTGGCGAATCCGGACCTGATTCTGGGCTTGACCGGGTGTTTGGGCCAACAGGATGGGAAAAAACTGCTGCAACGCATGCCCTATCTGGATTTCGTCATGGGGCCGGATCAAGTAGATGACATTGCCCAGGCTGTGGATCGGGTGCGCTACACTGGAAAATCTTTTGTCTGGACCGGGTTTGACCGGGAAAAATCCTATACCATTCCCGAACTGCCCATGCCCAAAGCCCCTGGACCCAGCACTTTTGTAAATATCATTAAAGGTTGCGATAAATTTTGCACCTTCTGCGTGGTTCCGTTCACGAGAGGCAGGGAAAAGTCGCGGGAACCAGAGGAACTCTATAGGGAAATCCGTCATCTGGTGGAACATGGCGCCAAGGAAATCATTTTGCTCGGACAAAACGTGAATTCTTACGGCAAGCGGGGCCTCAATAACCCCATACTGTTTCATGAACTTTTATACGGCATCGCCGAAATCCCCGGAGTGGAAAGATTGCGCTTCACCACCAGCCATCCCAACGATTTCACCCGCGAGACGATTCGAGCCTATCGGGACATCGACATCCTGGTGAACCATCTGCATCTTCCCGTTCAGAGCGGCAATAATGAAGTGCTCAAAGCCATGCGCCGCGACCACACGATCGAGGAGTATCGCGATTTACTGATGGAACTGAAATCGGAAGTGCCGGACATCGCCATTTCCACCGACATTATTGTCGGCTTTCCCGGCGAAACCAGGTCAGCTTTTGAGGACACGCTGAAAATTATGCAGGAGATCGGCTACAGCAGCAGCTTCATGTTTGCCTACAGCCCCAGACCCGGAACTCCGGCCAATGAATTAACCGACTCAGTGCCCAAAGAAACCAAAAAGCAAAGACTGCAGGAAACCATCGCCCTGCAAAACCGTTTAACCGCCGAACAGGGCCTACCTTATGCAGGAAAGAATGTTGAAGTGCTGATCGAGGGCCGGTCCTCCAAACCCGGCTATACTTTCAAGGGAAGAACTCCACAATACTGGAGCGTGAATATCGAAGGGGGGGAGGGCATGAAGCCCGGAGATACGGTAAGCGTAAAGGTCAAGCAGGTGTCAGGCCACACCCTCAACGGCAAAGCCCAGCAGGCGTGGAGCCAGCGTGTCGCTGAGGGCAGATAGCAAGGACCCGCCAAGCCGGGCGTGTTGTTCTAGCTAGACAAAGTGCAAACTCATTGGCAGCATGTTATGACCCCTCATCAGCCTTCATGCCTCCAAGGGGCACGCCGAGTGGCTCTAATAAATGGCCAGGTGGGAATAGACTTCCTCTTCCACTATTGACAGTTGCGGTAGCACCACTTTCAAAGCTACCCGCAAATCACGGACAAATTTCAGATCTGGCGGACATTCCCTCTCGGTAAACCGGTGCAAAGTATCGGTACAAAAATAATCCAGCTCGATGATCTGGTTCAATAAGTCCGTAGGCAAATCTTCCAATCCAATTTCCTTGTCTTCGAGAAACCGTAACACCCCGACCAGACTGAACTTGATATCCACACATTGTTCCCGCAAATTCGCGATCAAATGCGACTCGCGGGTTTTAAGGTCCTCGCAAATTTTGAACAACAGTTCGCGCAGATAACCGTAAAATGCCTCATGCTGTTTCTTATCGGTAAACAAATCTCCCTGACCCCCGAACAGCAGAAAAAAGACTGCCTCCAGTTTGTACTTGTCCGAAGCCATGACCGTATAAAGCATAGACTTGAATTCCAACGCATCAAAAGCCAACTGTAAATCCTTAAATATTTTGTTCAGCGACCCCAACTCGCCCTTCACAGCCCGGTTGGCATTCGCACGAATGAAAGGTCCGGGATCGGTTTGCCATGCGGGTACCATTTGCACCCCGCCAATCTCACGCCCAACAACCGTCCACTCCTTGAGGGACTCCAAAAAGTCCGTCACAGAAAAAACATCCACCTCGCGAAACACTTTCGCGTCCACAGAAAAGAGAACTTGCAATAATTGTTTTTCCAGTCCGGTCGAACAAAATTTTTCATCCTGACAAAGTGGGTCCATCTGGGTCGCCAAAGCGATATAGAGTGCCCGCATGCGCAACCGGTCCAATCCGTATTGCCGCGAAGAATAGGGGCGAACCCGATAGATTCCCTTTTCATAGTCAATCAGATCGATCAACAGAGCGTCCCCCGGCCGGGATGAGAAGTTTTTATATAAGGATTGCATGTCCCAGACCGTAACCGTCATACAACTTTTTCCAGGAGCCCATTCATTGATCTCGATTTCTTCCGGAAAACGCGAGCAGTACTGATAAAAAGGGGCAATATCCTGAATAAAATAAGATCTTTTCAGTTTTGGGATTTCACTCCCATCCGAATCCTGAAACGTTAACTCACTCTCTTCAAGATTCGGAGACATGAATGGAGTCAGGCGATGTCCAGGAATCAGGATGCCCTGCTTCAACTCCCAAGCACCTAACTGCACCGACAACGAAACATGGCCAATTTTTTCAACCACCGCGCGAAAGGGAATGAAGTTGCTGTCATGAATACCGATCAAGGATGAATGGTTGAGCAAAACTTTCTTCAACCGCTTCATGGCAGAACCAGAAACTTCTTTTTGCCATCGCCCTTCCAGACTTTTGGCAAAATCTTCCGTGCTGAATGGAGTGCTCGATTCTTGAATGAGTGTTTCTGCTAACAGGTTGAGGGATATTCGATTTGTCATGATGAAAAAACAATAGTGGGACAACCCGGAAAGGGCGGATGAGGCCGGGTAAAACGGTAGCTAAGGAATCATCCACCGTGTTACTAGGTGTAGCCTAACATAAAATTTTCAAAGGGAAAACATTGATTTACTTAAAAACGAGCCTGAATTGTTTGATTTTAGTTTGCCAGAAAGTTAAAATTGTAATACTCAAGAATTGATACAAATGTTTAGCAGGAGATGTTTCATGGCACTCAATCTGGAACCCGTTTATCAGGAAATTTTCACCAGGTTTAAAACACGGAAAAAGTTCGTGATACGGTCCGTAGAAAATAATATGGTAACCGTTGAACAAGATGAAGAAATTTGCGGACAAAAAGAACCCAAGGTGTTTGACTTCAAAAGTCCAAAGGAGTTTGAAGAATTCGTCCGAGTAGAAAACCAATTCGAGTCCGATATTGTCAAACAACTGCAAGGCAATAAAATGCCTTATAGATGAACTCTTCTTTTACAAAGCATCGGTACCGGGCATGAAGACATCGGATTTTAACTGATTGGCACAGGAAGGGAAAGGGCACCCTTCGAGAGCCTCAGGGTGACAATCCAACCTTCCCTATTACCCCTCAACTCAGGAAAAATATCACGGAAGGGAGGGAATCATTTTTGCAGTTTTGTGGATCGAGAGCAGAGCGCGCGTCAGCCACTCGTTGCCACCGGCGGCTCGGCTCGCCAGGGCTAGTGGAACTTTTTCAGGACGATGGCAGAATTTTTTGATCCGAACGAAATGCAATTGCTGATCGCCACGTTCAGCTTGCTTTCTCTTCCTACATTCGAAACATAATCCATATCGCATTCTGGGTCCGGATTTTCCATATTAATGGTAGGGGTCAGGATGTCGTTTTTTAACGACAGTGCCGAGACGGTTACGCCTAATGCTCCCGACGCGCCTTGCGGGTGCCCAACCATGGACTTGGTGGAACTGGACGGGATATTCATAGCATGACTGTTAAAAGTACGCTTTACTGCGAGGGTTTCGACTTTGTCGTTGAGCAATGTTGAGGTGCCATGGAAATTGATATAGTCCACTTCATCTTTGTTCACCCTGGCGTCCTTCAAAGCAAGATTCAAAGCTCTTGAGGACTGCTTGCCGTCGGGCATGATGGCGACTCGATGGTAGGCATCGCAGGTGGTGCCATAGCCCACAACCTCGGCGATGATTTCTGCCCCACGCGCTTTAGCGTGTTCGAGTTCTTCCAGTATGACCGTCCAGGCACCTTCGGCCAGAACAAATCCTTCTCGATCGCAGTTAAAAGGACGCGACCCGCGCGTGGGAAAATCGTTATAGTTCATCGGATTGACTTTCATTCTTTCGAATCCCTGCATCATTGCCGGGGTAACGCAGGATTCTACTCCACCCGAAACAAACCAATCTTCCTGTCCGAACCGGATGGTATTGAACGCGTAACCCAGAGCATCGGAGGAACTGGTGCATCCGTTGGAGATGACGTGGCTCCGGCCCTGGAAGCCAAAGTACATGGAAATTTCGCTCGATAGCATGCCGACCAGTGAATTAGAGATGGCATAAGGGCTGATCTTTTTTTTCTGGTTGGAAAAATAAATTTCAAACTGTTTTTCGGAGTAGTCGAATCCGGACCCACCACTACCGACCAGCACCCCCAGCCCTTCAAAATCTTCTTCTGAGAAAGAGGCGATATCAATCCCTGCATTGACCAAGGCTTCATGGGTCGCCGCCACGGCCAGCGGGACGGAACGCGGCAGTTTTTTTAAATCTGATACAGAGAAATAAAGCAACGGGTCGAACAGGGTCACCTCACCGGCGATTTGACAGGTCAGGGCGGAAGCATCGAAGCTGGCAATACGGTCTATACCGCTGATACCTTTGCAGGTATTTTCCCAAAAAGTTTTTAGTCCGATGCCGTTCGGGCTGACTGCCCCAAGACCAGTAATGACGACTCTGCGCAACATACATTCCTTCATTATAACGAGTTGTTAAGTTATGGTAACATAAGGGTGTCGAACTGGGCAACGCTGCCCGCTCGCCGCAACGTTTTGGGCCAATCTGGCCTATTCATCAACGCTTTCCTTCTGACTCCATTTGCTTTCGCTGAAACAACAAACCGGCCAAATGATTGTATCAGGATTTGAGGGGACCTCCCTCAACACCCGCACCGAAGAACTGATTGTTGAGCAAGGCATTGGCGGTTTGATCCTGTTTGAGCGCAATTATAAAAATCCCGACCAGTTGCGGCGATTGATAGCCGACCTGCAGTCTCTGACTGCAGATAATGTAGAAATCCCCCCGCTTTTCATTTCGGTGGACCAGGAAGGCGGCAGAGTGGCCCGGCTTGGTGAACCTTTCACCCAATTCCCACCCATGTCATGCCTGGGGCAGGCCAACTCGGATGACCTCGCTTATCGGTTCGGACTGGCAATGGGAAGAGAAATGCACGCGGTCGGGATTAATATGGATTACGCACCGGTTCTCGATGTCCACTCCAATCCCGATAACCCTGTTATTGGGCACAGGGCTCTGAGTAGCGACCCGGAAAAGGTGGCGCGTTTAGGGGCTGAAGTGATTCGCGGATTTTATGACGCCGGGGTCATTCCTGTGGGCAAACATTTTCCCGGACATGGAGACACCTCGCACGATTCGCATCTTACCCTGCCTAGAGTAGAACGAACACGGGAGTCATTAGAACAAACCGAATTGATCCCCTTCGCCCATGCCATCAAGCAGGGACTGGAAGTTATCATGACGGCGCATGTGGTCTACCCGGCCTGGGATGCCGAGTGCCCCGCTACATTTTCCCGCTCCATAATTAATGATTTGCTGAGAAACTCTCTGCACTTTGACGGACTGATTATGTCAGACGATCTGGAGATGCAAGCCATCGAAGATAAGCTGGAGTCCATCCCTGAACTGGGAACCAAGGTCAGCATCGATGTGTTTCTCATTTGCCACGATCTGGAAAAAGTAAACGCCCTTCAAGACTCAATGATTCACGGCATTGAAAGCGGAAAAATCCCTCGCGCCAACATCGAACAATCTCTGGCTCGAATTTTCAAGGTGAAAGAAAAGCTGAACGTCCCAAGAGACGATGGTCTGAATTTTGAAAATATTCTTGAGGAAAATCAGAGTCTCGCCCGGGAGATGTGGGCGTTTCTCAAAGAATAAAAATGTAAAAATTTTAAAACATCAAAAACCAGAAAAAAGCTCACTTGACCGGATTTTTAATTGGCACCGATCCGGGAAAGTGCCCCTCCTCCGCCATTAATTCGAAACTCAACACTATTTAGCAAGCGGAACTATAAATCCACTCCTTCATGCGCGGTAGGATCGAGCATTTTCAAAGTATACAGATTGTGGTACAGGCCCTTTTGATTCATTAAATCCTCGTGTTGACCCGCTTCAACAATGCTCCCCTTATCCAGGACAATAATCTGATCCGCTCTATGGATGGTGCTCAGCCGATGCGCGACAATAAAAGTCGTGCGGTGGGCCATTAAAGTTTCCAAAGCATCCTGAATGAGGGATTCGGACAGGTTATCCAAAGAAGACGTCGCTTCATCCAGAACCAGAATTTTCGGGTCTTTCAAAATGGCCCGGGCGATGGCTATCCTCTGCCTTTCTCCTCCGGAAAGTTTCGTTCCCTTCTCACCAACAACCGTGTCGTAACCTTTTTCCATATTCATGATGAAATCATGTGCGTTGGCTTTTTGCGCAGCCCCTTTAAGTTCTGCCTCAGTCGCATCGAGCTTGCCATAAAGAATATTTTCCTTCACTGTTCCTCCGAACAGCAGCGTTTCCTGGGGAACCAGAGCAATCTGACTGAGAAAACCTTGCCGATCCAGAGTACGGATATCGTGTTCATCCAGACGAATGGCCCCGGAAGACGGATCGAAGAAACGGAACAGCAATTTGATGAGGGTGGACTTGCCGGCCCCACTAGGCCCAACCAGAGCAACTGTCTGCCCCGGGAGCACATCAAAGCTGACATCATGAACCACCTCCGCATTGTTCCGATAACCGAAAGAAACATTTTCGAATTGAATGCGTCCCATTAAATCCCCAATCGCGACCGGGTTTTCCGGGTTTTGGATCATCGGCTGGGTATCGAGAATCTCATAGACCCTGCAGATGGAACCCGAGGCTTCCTGAATCTGCGTATACAGCCGGACAAACGTTCCGATCGGTCCCGCAATGATCAGGGCGTACAGGAAAAAAGCCGCCAGTTCGCCGGGGGTCGTCGTCCCTTGCATCACCTGATATCCGCCATACCAGATCAACAACGCGGAAACCAGAAAGGTGAGCCCGAGTATGAACGGACCAAAAAACGCAGACACTTTGAGTTTGTCCACCGCTCTTTCAAAGGCCGTTTCAATTTTTTCCTGAAAACGGTTGTGCTCATAAGGCTCGCGGGTGAAGGATTTGACAATCTTAATGGACGAAATCACTTCCTCAAGAACCACCACCGCCTGCGCCACCTGGTCCTGCAGTTTTTCCGAAAACATTTTTAACCGTCGCCCAAACACCCGCGCAAAAATCATCAAGGGCGGCAGGATAAGTAAAATGAGTCCAGTCAATTTCCAGTTCAGATACAGAATGATCGTCATGGCCCCGAGCAAGGTGATGCTTTGGCGCAGCAGGGCAACAGGAATAGTCACCAGGGCATTCTCGATCACAGATATATCGTTACTCATACGGGATAAAATTTCTCCCACCCGGCGTTCCTGAAAAAAGCGCAATGAAAGGGATTGAATATGGGAAAAAAATTCGATGCGAAAATCCGTAGTCATCCTATGACCCACGAAACCAAAAATATAGTTATGCGTGACCGCAAACGCTGCCTGCAGACCAATGATGATGATTAAATCCCATGCCAGGCTATCCAGGACCTCGCTGTTTTTTAATACAATCACAGCGTTGATCATGTTGCGGACAATCAAGGGCAAGACCAGGTTGATCACCGAGGTCAAAGCCAGGCAAAGAAACGCGAAAATGAGGCTTTTGGTATACGGCCTGGCATATTTCAGGATTTTACGAAATTCTTTCATTTCACAATAAACGGCGTTACAAGACCCTATAAATTCAGAGAAAACTCCCTGAACCACTTTGTTTTCAATTATTTTTCAGGCCGGTAGCATAACTGTTAAAAAGGTTCAATTCAAACGTTATAGAGCCCGCAAAGACCCCACCCCAAAAAAAGCCATATTCCCCCATTTTTCTAAAGTTAACCCTTAATTTACCGTTAAGAAGAATGCGTGTACTGGGCAAAAAATGCACCACGCAAGGGAACAAGGAAGTATATTTTTTAATAGTTTAAGGAGTGCTCTTGTTAATAAAGAGAAGAGGAAAAGCACATGGATAGCCAAGCCGTTACCGCAGCGGGAAATCCGAAAGCTCCTACATCCAAACCGCAGCCCTCTTCAGAGGACACAGGGTCTAAGTCAGTTGCAGTTCCTACTAAAATCAGCAGGAGATTCTGTTGACCTGTCTGCTCGAGCCAGGGTTTTGGCAGAGGCAAGCAGCGGACAAATAAAATTTAGGTAAGGGTAAAAAAGCTATTGCACATTGTTCCCGGTCATTGACCGCATGAAGCGCTCGGTAATTTCTTCCGGCGTATGTGTCACGCGCCCTGTTTTCGGATCGAAACAAGGGCTCACCTTGATCAACAGAAAACCCGGCCCTTCAGAATTCATCAACTTTTCAAACGCCGGTTTGATTTCCTCTCTGTTATCGACTCTCATGGCTTGCCGGTAACCGGAGCTTTTGGCGACTTTCTCAAGAGGCACCGCATTAGAAATAGAGCGCTGTCTTCCTGTTGACTCATACACTTCATTGTCGATCACAACGTGCACCAGATTTTTCGGGGCTTCCGCCGCGATCATGGCAAGCGTACCCATTGCCATCAACACGTTGCCATCTCCATCCAACACGACCACCTTCTGCTCCGGCTTGCATAAAGCCACACCCAGTCCAATAGAAGAGGCCAACCCCATGGAACCGATCATATAAAAATTAGCTTCCCGGTCTTTTAAGGAAAACGACTCCCTGCAAATGTATCCATTGGCATGTATCACGGGTTCGTCTCCCAACAAGGGCAGCAACTCCTGAAATGCATCAGCGCCTTTCATCAAACAACCCTTTCTCAACAAGAAGCGTATAAGGAAGTTTTTCCTCATTGATTTTTCGCATGGCAGTTGCGAGAACCTGATCGCAGTTGTCCGGCTTTAAAACCGCATAGTCCATGCCTGCAGTTTCGAGAAGCTTCTGATTGATGTCCCCCATGATGATATGTTCTGGGGCATCTTTTCCTCCCTGACCGCGCCAGCTCATAATGACCAAAACGGGAATTCGGTAAATCAGGTTGAGCGAGGTGAATGCGTTGAGACAATAACCCAGTCCCGAGTTCTGCATCAGCAGGACGGGCAGGGAACCGGAAAGATAAGCACCCGCGCACAGACCGACCGCAGCATCTTCTCGCACTGATGGAATGTATTTAGCTTCTTCAACTTCTTCCAGATATGAAATCAGGCCCGACAACAACGAGCAGGGAACTCCGGTAAAAAATTTAAAGTTTTCCCGGATCAACCGGTCAATGAACGCCTGGGATGTGAGCGACGACACGTTTGATTCCTCTACCAGTTTTGAATGTTTCGTTCACCACCATATTCGGCCTGAAGCTTATGGACGAGTTTGATATATTCGACAATACGCTCTTGGCCGGGAAACTCGACCCCGAGGTCTTTAGCCGCCTGGTTGGACATCGGCACGCCATCTTCCCCCATGACACCTTCGCACTCGCCAAAAGAATCGATGGTTTCCGCAATCAGTTTTCCCAGATCAAGATTATGAATATGCCCGTCAATCAAATGGTAGGTTTTTCCAGATGCCTCCGCATTTCCCATGACCTTCTGTATCGCTTGCACCACCGAGCCTACCGCAACATATTTGGTACTGCCCTTCAGGTCAACGTTGTAGTTTGTGGCGAGGTAGTCAATAGTCTGAAACCATTCGGACTTGTCAAGCTGAGGCCGCACTCCATACACAGTGACCGGCCGCAGGATGGTTAAATCAAACGCCCTGCTTTTGTAGTAATAGTGGCAAAACCCTTCAATCGAAGACTTGATCGAACCATAAAGGCTGGTAGGCCAAACGGGATGGTTTTCATCCAGCGGGTGTTCCTGATCTACCTCGGGAAGAATTTCCCCAAACACGGTGCACGAACTCATGAACACCACCTGCTTAACCTTGGCCTTTTTAGCTTCTTCCAGCAAATCGAAGGAACCGTTGATGTTTACCTTGACCAGTTCATCAATGGTCTGAACCGGGCCTGGAAAATGGGCCAGATGCAGCAGCACATCCACACCCTGCACGAGCTTTGCAAGGGATTCCCGGTCCTCCAAACCTCCAATGATATAATCCACATCCTCAAAGGTTTTTAAATGTTCCACCACACTACCTTCGCGGATCAAAGCCCTGATCTTATAGGGAGAACCTTCTGGATTTTCTTCAACAAGCTTTTTAATAAGATGGGAACCCACCATTCCGGTAATACCGGTGAGCGCTATATTCATTCCTAACCTCCAGATGGAGTACTTGGTTATTTAAAATGGCACCGGCCCCTCACAATAGAGCAAGGGCCAGTCTTTTAAGAAGACTTCTGATAATTCACAATTTTACTTGCAGGCAATTCACCAGCCCTTTTTATAAGGACCGCTCATAGCTGTTATATTCTTCATCAGCTTTCATGTCCTATAGGGGTACAAAAGGAATTTTTAGAGGTGCCTTTAAACTACAGAATTTTTTATTATGGTGACCGGAAAAAACTAAGTCAACCTTTTTCCCTGCATTTCACTCGCCCCGCATAAAACCCAGCGTTTAACTGTCTTCCTCAATAACGGCCTGGGCGGCGGCAAGAATGGCAGTGGGAACCCGATAAGGGGAACAACTGACGTAGTCCAAGCCTAATTTATTGAAAAATTTGATCGATGCAGGGTCTCCTCCATGCTCTCCGCACACACCCAAGTGAATATCGGGTTTGACCTTTTTGCCTTTTTCAACTGCGATACTAATCAATTGACCCAACCCATCCTGGTCCACTGTCACAAACGGGTCATGGGTCAGCAGGCCTTTATCGAGATATTCGTTCAGGAAACTTCCAGAATCATCCCGGCTGAGCCCGAAGGCAGTCTGTGTCAAGTCGTTGGTTCCGAAGGAAAAGAAGTCCGCATCCACCGCAATTTCATCTGCCGTCATGGCGGCCCGGGGGAGCTCGATCATGGTACCGATTTTATAATTCAGGTCCACACCAGCTTTTTCAATCGCATCCTCAGCCACTTCAACAATGAGTTCACGAACAATTTTGAATTCATTAACATGCGCTACAAGCGGCACCATAATTTCCGGAAAAACTTTAATGCCTTTTTTGGTCTGCCTGCATGCCGCTTCAACAATCGCCCGAACCTGCATCCGGTAAATATCCGGGAAGGTGATTCCAAGTCGACAACCGCGATGCCCAAGCATGGGGTTGACTTCCTTCATCGTTTCGATTTTCTTACCCAAAGCCGTCGGCGACACTTTCATCTCCCTGGCCAGGTTTTTAATTTCCGCTGGGGAATTGGGCAGAAATTCGTGTAAAGGAGGATCCAGTAACCGCACCGTGACCGGAAGCCCCCCCATAACCCTAAAAATTTCGGTAAAATCTCCGCGTTGGATGGGAAGCAGTTTCTTCAAGGCCTCATCACGAACTTTGCTACTCTCGGCAACGATCATTTTACGTACCAGGAAAATGCGTTCCTCATCAAAAAACATATGTTCCGTACGGCACAACCCGATCCCCTGCGCTCCAAAATCCCGCGCCATCAAGGCATCATGCGGGGTGTCAGCATTGGCCCGAATTTGTAGAGATCGGACTTCCCCCGCCCAGGTCATCATGCGCGTAAAGTTACTGGTCAGCCGGGACTGGATCAAAGGCGCCGCCCCCTCGATCACCCTGCCTGTCGTTCCATCCAGAGTGATCGAATCCATCTCCTTAAGCTCGATGTCCCCAAGCGTACATTTTTTTCTTTTCACGTTAACGTCAAGGGTGCTGACTCCGGAAACACAAGGCTTGCCCATGGCCCGGGCCACCACTGCAGCATGTGAAGTCATGCCCCCCTTGGCGGTCAGTATTCCCTGCGACACACTCATTCCATGAATATCTTCCGGCGAGGTCTCCATGCGGACAAGAATGACTTTTTCTTTTTTCTCAGCCATTTCCTGAGCACGCTCGGGAGTGAATACAATCTTCCCTGCGGCCGCACCAGGGGAGGCGCCCAAACCCTTGCCCAGTAATTTTAATTTCGCCTTGGGGGAAATCATCGGATGAAAGATTTGATCCAATTGGCTTGCCGGAACCCGCATCAGGGCTTCCCGTTTACTGATCAATCCCTCATTCACCATATCAATCGCTACTTTGATGGCCGAGGCAGCTGTGCGTTTGCCAGACCGTGTCTGCAATAAAAATAGTTTCTGGTTTTCAATGGTGAACTCCAGATCCTGCATATCCTTGTAATGGTTTTCCAGTTTCTGGTAAACCTTCACCAGATCCTGATACACCTCCGGCATGTCCTGCTCCAGCATTTCGATCGAGTTGGGTGTCCGGACTCCTGCGACAACATCCTCACCCTGAGCATTGATCATGTATTCGCCATAGAATTTCTTTTCCCCTGTGGCCGGGTTGCGGGTGAACGCAACACCGGTGGCGGACGTCTCCCCCATGTTGCCAAACACCATGGACTGGACAGTGACCGCCGTGCCCCATTCGTGCGGAATTCCATGCAGTCTTCTATACGTTCGCGCACGATCCGTGTTCCAGGAATTGAACACTGCCTCAACCGCCATGCGTAGCTGTTGCATAGGGTTTTCTAAAAACTCTTCCCCTGTCATCCGAACAACCAAAGCTTTGAATTGCCGGACGAGTGCTTTCAACTCCGGAATGGTAAATTCCGTATCAAATTCGATTTTACGTTTTAATTTTTTCTTGGTGAGGATGGCCTCGAACCGCTCTCCAGGAACCCCAAGCACCACATTCCCGAACATGGAAATGAAACGGCGATACGAGTCTAGGGCAAACCACTCGTTCCTAGTGCTCTTGGCCAAACCTTTGGTGGCTATATCATTCAGCCCCAGGTTCAACACGGTATCCATCATTCCTGGCATGGAAACCCTTGCTCCCGATCGCACAGAAACAAGAAGAGGATTAACCGGATCGCCAAATTTTCTTCCCAGAGTCTTTTCCAGGTCTTTCAGACGGGTAAGAACTTCATCCCACAATTTAGAAGGGAAAATATTTTTGTGTTTGAAATAGTAAACACAGGCTTCTGTGCTTATGGTGAATCCGGGAGGGACTTGTATTCCCAGGGAGGCCATCTCAGCAAGGTTGGCACCTTTCCCTCCCAGGAGGTCTTTCATTCCTGCTTTGCCCTCGGAGTTTTCATCGCCGAAGGCATAAACATATTTCTGTGTCATAAAAAAACCTGGCCTCTCAGCCAACTGAAAATAGGGGCTAAAACAGCCTGCAAGTGGAGTGCGCTAGACTATCCGATGGCAAAAGGGTTTTCAACCTTTTTTCAAAATGATCCGGGAAAAATCGGCAAGCCCCGAAAAAAGACCGGAAATCTGATACAGAAGGTGGAGTCGGTTATTGCGCAATGAAATATCTTCCACCATAACCATGACCTCATCAAAAAACCCGTCCACCGCAGGTTTTATTTCTGCAATTTTTTCCAGAGCCTGATCAAATTCCTTGTTTTGAATGTGCCGGAGCACCGGGCCCTGAACCTTCAAATACGCTTCAAACAACTTTTTTTCGGCAGGTTCATTTAACAATCCCGGGTCCACTTCGCCCTCAGCTTCATCATTGAGGATGCTGACCACCCGGCGAAAAGCAATAGCCAAAGATTCAAAATAAGGTTGTTTCTTCAAGTCGGAAAAAGCAGAAACCTTTTTCCTGATATCGACAATGGAATCCAGGCCCGTGGACAATACACAATCAATCGCGTCATAAGGAAATCCCTCAGCGTTCAAATGGGTTTTGTACCTCTGAGAAAATAAATCCATCACATGGTTTTTGATGGCTTCGGGTTCCAGTTTGAGTTTCGAGCCCATCAAGTGCAGACCTTCTTCCACCAAACTGTCCAATGATATCTGCCAACCCCGGTTAAGAAAAATCTGGATGATGCCCAGCGCATTTCGTCTCAAAGCATACGGGTCTTCAGAACCGGTGGGAATTAAACCCACCCCAATACAGCCTAAAATAGTATCGAGCTTGTCTGCGACCGCGATGACTGCTCCCAAGTCGCTTTCGGGAGGAGCATCTCCGGCAAAAGCAGGACGGTAATGTTCCTTGACCGCCTGCGAGACTTCGGGCACCTCTCCAGAATGGGACGCATAATATCCGCCCATGATGCCCTGCAATTCCGGAAACTCATAAACCATCAGTGTGACCAGATCGACCTTGCATAAACGCCCGGCTCTCAGTGCCTGGGATTTCTTATCCGGACAAACATGAGCGGACAAAACTTCGGCAAGGCCGCAAATCCTTTCCATTTTTTCATACAGCGTTCCCAGTTTTTTCTGGAACACAACGCCTTTCAATGCGTCCACAAAATCATCCAGCTTTTTCTTTTTATCTTCATTATAGAAGAACCTGGCATCCTCCAGGCGGGCACGCAAAACCCGCTCGTTGCCACTTTTTATTTTAGGACCTTCAGGCATATTGCTGATCGTGATAAAGCAGGGCAGCAAATTTCCTTTTCCATCAGAGACATGAAAATATTTCTGGTGGTGCTTCATCGTCATCACCAACAACTCCTTGGGCAATTCCAGAAAATCGGGATCAAAATCTCCCCGAATGGCTATCGGATACTCCACCAGATAATTGACAATATTCAATAAGTCCGGGTCATCTTCCACCACCCCTCCTGCCTTTTGAGCGAGGTTTTGCACCTGTTCAAGAATTTTCTGTTTCCTTAGCTCTGGGTCGACCATTAAAAAATGGTTGGCGCTATTCTCTAAATAAGAGGCCAGGTTTTTCACCTGGAATTTACCGGGTTTTAAAAACCGATGTCCCAACGAAAAGTCACCACACTCAATACCATCAAAACTAAACTGCAGAGGCTTGCCATCAAATATTGCGGTGATCCAATGTAAAGGCCGTGCGAAGGGGCGGGTCTTGTTTTGCCAGCGCATTTTTTTGGGGAAGGGGATATTGCCCACGAACTGCGGCAGGAATTCATTAAGATGGTCGGGAGTAGGACGACCTTTTTTTTCTACACGGGCGCAGACCACTTCCCCTTTTGGGGTGTTCTCCCGGGTTAAGGCGGAAACATCCAAACCCTTGCCCCGGGCAAACCCAATTGCCGCCCTGGTGGGTTTTCCCTGATCGTCATAAGCCACAGAGACACTTGGGCCATGAAAAAGATCCACACAATCTTCCTGCAAGGCCTGCACCCCTTTGATCGACACCACCAACCTCCTCGGTGTACCAAAAATTACCGGGGCCTCGGCCTGAATCTGGTTTTTAGCAAAAAATGCCGCCAACTCCTCACGCATATATTCGAGGGCAGGCTGAACATATCCCGAAGGGATTTCCTCGGAACCAATTTCTAGAAAAAACTCGGGCATATCGTACCGTTCAGTTTAAAGCGGTGGCAAAAGGTGACCAACTTGAGCAAAAACGAGTATTATCGAAAAATACCCACAAAGTCAACCATCAGCAAGGAGAGTCCTCTTTGAATCCCTGATCATCGCATATCCAGTGATATCAGGGCTCAAATTGGCAAATGGTCCGAAGGGGATTGATTGTTTCAGGCTTGCAGATTGCCCTGCTTTTTCAGCAAGGGAAACTCCATCGCTTCCCTCTGTTGCACATAGCTTTTAGCGCACAACCGGGCCAGGTTTCTCACCCGGCCAATGAACCCGGTTCGCTCCGTGACACTGATCGCTCCGCGGGCATCCAACTGATTGAAAGCATGCGAACACTTTAAAGTGTAGTCATATGCAGGCAGCACCAGTTCCTGCTCCAGCAAATCTTTCGCTTCCGCTTCATACATGTCGAACCATTTAAACAATCGTTCCTTACCCGATGCTTCAAAATTGTAACGCGAGAACTGCTTTTCTGTTTCAAGATGGACATCGCCATATAAAATATTTTCATTCCATTCAAGATCATAAACGTTGTCCACATCCTGTAGATACATGGCGATGCGTTCCAGCCCATACGTCAACTCGGCCGTGATCGGTTTCAGGTCTATGCCCCCCACCTGCTGGAAATAAGTAAACTGGGTGATCTCCATGCCGTTCAGCCAGACCTCCCATCCCAGACCCCAGGCTCCGAGAGTGGGCGACTCCCAATCGTCCTCCACAAAACGGATATCGTGTTGAAGCGGGTCCACCCCCAGTGAAGTCAGGCTATCGAGATAAAGGTTCTGCACATCTTCGGGCGATGGCTTCAAGATGACCTGAAACTGGTAATAATGCTGGAGACGGTTGGGGTTTTTCCCATACCTGCCATCGGTGGGCCTGCGTGAAGGCTCGACATAGGCGGCACTATAAGGTTCCGGACCCAATACCCGGAAAAATGTGCAGGGATTAAACGTCCCCGCGCCCACTTCAATGTCATAGGGCTGGTGCAGGGCGCATCCCCTGGATGACCAGTAGTTTTGCAGATTGAGAATGATGTCTTGAAAATGCATAGCCGTCTGGGTGTATCAAAGTTTGGCAGATAATGTCAACCCCCGCTAGCCGTGAAAGCAAATAGCAAGGGCCTATTTGCCCCTGCGGCGAGCAGCCAGCAGCAACGTTGGAAATCTGATAAAATCCCTATAACAAATTCCAGCAGGAGATGATTGTTGCATACCGTTTATAAGGCACTTGCCCCCGAAGATGTCGAACACATTATCGCATACTGCCAGGAACACACGATCCAGAATGGCGGGTTGTTCGAGGTTTATCCTGATCCAGACGGCACAGTAACAACGGTTGTCGTCAACTCCCGCCTGGAAGATGAACCGATGGAAAAGTTCCGCCCTCTGGGAACGTTTTATTGCAACTACCTCGGTCCCGGCATCATCTCACTGGAAGAGGAAGACCCGCACCACGATGGCATGCCCTCCGCAAAAAATCATATCAAAGCTATCAA